>Ga0189290_100130_pt1 | contig 55478 bp, 58 predicted proteins | sample UW140minimetaG_FD_130318 | JGI IMG/M metagenome (GOLD analysis project Ga0189290, IMG submission 130318) | Marine microbial communities from the Costa Rica Dome - UW140 mini metaG | ecosystem: Environmental > Aquatic > Marine > Oceanic > Photic zone | place: Costa Rica: the Eastern Pacific...
GGGCGCCCTGCAAGGTATCCCGTCTTGTGCCCTATCACAGTTTTTGGGCCCAAAGAACTTCCACGCGGAGGATCCGTTTGAAGCGGCGGGAGCGTACGGCGCGGAAGTGGTACGCAAGGTCATCGACGCAAACCCAAACAACGATCACGCCTATGGCCTGTTTTATAACATAAACTTCCCGCCTGTTCGCGCGGCAGAGGTCAATGGCACACGCGTTGTGGCGCAAGGGCTACGCAAAGGTACCCGGTTCTCAGTGGAGCCACATAACGCACCATCTGGGCGTCGTTTCCTCTGGGCTAAAGGTGGCGACCAGACGGTGATGACTGGCGAAGGCACAGATGCGGCTGCCAATCTGGACGGGTTTATCTCCGTGACGCCGATGCGGGCCGATTTGACGGCACATGACTCGCTCGCGGCGCTGAAAGGGATTGAATGACCAACCCTGACGCGCTTGCTGAACGCAAAATGCAGTTTTTGTTTGCCCTACGCTCGCGTGGGGTGACAGATCCGGCCGTGCTCACCGCGATGGAACAAGTGGACCGAGGTCTATTTGTACGCGGGTTGTTCGCGGAGCGCGCGTACGAAGACACACCTCTGCCGATTGCCTGTGGCCAGACCATTTCTCAGCCCTCTGTTGTTGGGTTAATGACGCAGGCGTTGGAACTGACGCCGCGCGACAAGGTGCTCGAAGTAGGCACAGGCTCTGGTTATCAGGCAGCGGTTTTGAGTCACCTGGCGCGGCGGGTGTATACAGTTGACCGACACAAGCGTCTCGTACACGAAGCGCGTGCAGTGTTTGACCAGTTGGGCATAGTCAATATCACCTCACTGATCAGCGATGGCAGCTTCGGGCTCCCAGATCAGGCTCCGTTTGACAAAATCATTGTAACTGCTGCTGCAGAGGACCCGCCAGGTCCCCTCTTGGCGCAACTGAAGATCGGCGGTATCATGGTGGTGCCCGTGGGGCAGTCAGATGCGGTGCAAAGCCTCATTCGGGTGCGTAAAACGGAAAGCGGGTTAGACTATGACGAGTTGCGCTCAGTACGTTTTGTGCCTTTGATTGAAGGCGTCGCGCGCGAGAATGATTGATTAGATTGAGCTTTCCCCTTGGAAAAGTGGGAATTCTCGCCCATTTGACGGCTTAATGTAGCGAACAACAAACGCGGCTTTGGCAACAGACCCCCATCAGTAGGGTGCCGCAGGTGAGGACAACAAAATGGCAGTTTTTTCCTGTAGAAACACCCGCTGGGTTGGCGCGGGTCTGGCATTGACCTTGGTCAGCGGCTGTTTGGACACATTGGACTACGATCTACGTGGAGACATTGGCGGCGGGTTGGACACCACCACGGCGGCTCAAACTGCAACCGCGGCCCGCCCTGAACCGGATAATCGCGGCGTGATCTCCTATCCGAGTTATCAAGTGGCAGTGGCTAAGCGAGGCGATACGCTTGCGGACGTATCCCAGAGGGTGGGTATTCCGGCAGACGAGTTGAGCAAATCCAACGGCATCGCGATGGACGCACAACTGCGTGAAGGCGAAATAATCACCTTGCCTCGTCGTGTGGCAGAGCCATCTGCTGCCACGGGCGGCACCGGTATGGTAACTGCGCCAGGCGGCGTCGACATTGCCGCGCTAGCCGGAGGTGCCATCCAAAACGCGGATACGTCGGTTGAAACCGAGACCTTGCAACCTGTTGCCTCCTCAACGTCTGGGGGCCAGACCGGCGTAGAGCCAGTGCGCCACAAAGTGAAACGCGGCGAAACTGCTTTCACCATTGCGCGCCTTTATAATGTATCTGTGCGATCTCTTGCAGAATGGAACGGACTGGGAGCCGATTTCACTATTCGTGAAAACCAGATCCTATTGATCCCACCAGTAGACCCCGCCGCCGAAGCCCAGCGCAAGGCCGCAGCCACAACGGCCGCTGCGGCGACCACGCAACCAGGGGAAGGTTCTCCAACCCCTACACCACCAAGCGCGTCAAAACCCCTGCCCGAAGACAACACAGTCGCGGCAGCCACCCCTGTAGAAAAACCTGAAAGCCCGGACTTGAGTAAACAGCAAAGTGCCAGCAAAGCTGCCATGAGCTATCCGGTATCCGGCAAAGTTATTCGCCCTTATTCAAAAGGCAAAAATAATGGTATCGACATTGCCGGAGATGCCGGCGCGCCTGTATCTGCGGCGGCGGATGGCACCGTGGCGGCGATTACCAAAGATGCAGATGATGTGACTATTCTGGTAGTTCGCCACCCCAGCAACCTGATGACGGTGTATTACAACGTAGACGGCGTGAAGGTTAAAAAAGGTGCCAGCGTAAAACGGGGCCAGAGCATGGCTGTACTACCCGCCGAAAACAGCTTTGTGCACTTTGAAGTGCGAGAGGGCTTTGACAGCGTAAATCCGGCACCGTACCTGAAGTAACGCCTTCAAGGCGTATGCGTTAGGTCAATGCAACGCCTTCGCGACCTGCCAAATCAACAAAGAACTGCCAGGCCACACGGCCGGAGCGCGCGCCGCGTGTGGCTTGCCACTCGATAGCCTCCGCACGCAGACGCTCTGAATCAACAGCCACGCCATGGGCGGCGCAATACCCGTCGATCATGGCGAGGTACTGGTCTTGAGAACAAGGGTGGAAACCCAGCCAAAGGCCAAAGCGATCGGACAGCGAGACTTTCTCTTCCACCGCCTCAGACGGATTGATCGCGGAGCTGCGCTCGTTTTCTATCATGTCGCGTGGCATCAGGTGGCGGCGGTTGGACGTGGCGTAGAACACCACGTTGTCAGGCCGCCCTTCGATGCCACCATCCAGCACTGCTTTGAGTGATTTGTAATGCTGGTCGTCGTGGCTGAAGCTGAGGTCATCACAGAACAACAGGAAGCGATCCTCACTGGCGCGGAGCAGGTTCAGGAGCCGCGCCACGGATGGCAGATCTTCGCGTTGCAGCTCGACGATCTTGAGCGCTAGACCTTCCGCTAGAATTTGAGCGTGCACCGCCTTCACGATGGAGGATTTCCCCATGCCACGCGCGCCCCAAAGCAGAGCATTGTTGGCGGGCAAACCGCGCGCAAATTGGCGGGTGTTGTCCAGAAGCGTGTCGCGGGAGCGGTCGATGCCCACCAGCAGGTCGAGAGACACTCGGTTGATCTTGGCCACAGGCTCCAATCGGTCCGGGTCCACATGCCAAACAAAACCCTCTGCGGCAGCAAAGTCAGGTGCAGCCATGGGGGCCGGTGCCATGCGTTCGAGCGCTTCGGCGATGCGAGTCAAAGTGGTGTCATCCATAGCGGGCCTCCTTCTGTCTTGCGCGATACAGACCATGTTCATGACGGGACAACAAGAGGCCAAAGAAAAAGGCACATCCCAAAAGGGATGCGCCTAAAACCTTTGCCTAAGTCAGGCTTACTTGTGGCTTTCCGCGTCCGCGATATCTGCCTCGTCTTCGCCTTCTTCGTCGTCCTCAAAGTAGACGCCTTCGGCTTTCAACTTGGCGACTCGTTGACGGTCAACGCGGCGCACTAGGAAGATCGAGACTTCGTAGAGGCCATAGACCACCACAAAAAGGATCAGCTGGGTGGTAACGTCAGGTGGTGTAACCAATGCGGCCAGAACCAGAATGCCCACCATGGCGTATTTGCGCACACGGCCGAGGCCTTCGGCGTTCACCAGACCGGCCTTGCCCATCAACGTCAGCAGAACTGGCAGCTGGAAGCAGAGACCAAAGGCCATGATGAACTTCAGCGAGATATCTAGGCTTTCGTTCACCTTACCAAAGAAGGTGATTTTGATGCCGCTGTCGGTTTCCGGAACCACAACAGAACCGGCAGGCATGTCGCTAGTGGTGTTGGCGAGTAGGTTGGCGAAGATCGAACTCACGTCTGTGAAGCCCAAGAAAAAGGCCATCGCCAATGGTGTCACCACGAAATGTGCAAATGCGGCGCCGAGCAGGAACATGAACGGCGACGCAACCATGAACGGCAGAAAGGCGCCGCGTTCGTTTTTGTAGAGCCCTGGGGCCACAAAGCGCCACATCTGGAACGCGATCACCGGGAAGGCCAGCACAAAGCCGCCAACCATTGAGATACGGAACAGCGTAAACAAGTATTCCTGCGGCGAGGTATACTGCATTGTTGGCGACGGATCGCCCAGCGCCCGCAGCGTTTCCTCAATGGGACCAAGCAAGAATTGCAACGTTGGTTCAGCAACCACAAAGGCAAGCACCATGCCGACCAGAAAGGCCAACACAGAGCGGATGAGCCGCGTGCGCAGCTCCGCCAGATGCTCAATCAGCGGGGCGGAACTGTCTTCGATTTCGTCAGTTGAGCTCATGCCTCATCCTTCTTAGCGGCCGTCTTGGCAGGGGGCGTCGGGGCCAGATCATAGCTGCGCGCTTCTTTGCGGGCGGCTTTCTCAGCGTCCTCGGCAGCTGCCTTTTCTGCGGCTTCACGGTCGAGACGTTCTTGCGCCATTTCCGCGGACTTCTGGCGAATTTTCTCCGCCGCCTCCGCGCGCTCTTTGGACAAGCGCGTGGTTTCCGCGCCTGGTTCGTAGGACATAGAGCGTTTCACTTCATCGACGGAATCATTCAGCGCGTTCGTGGCGGATTTCAGAGGGTTTGCAACCTTGTCCAACCCATCGGTGGCCCCTTTGATGGTGTCGGTGACATCTTTGACGCCCGCTTGATCAGCTGCCTGATTCATAGCGGATGAAAACTCCCGTGCCATACCTTTGGCTTTGCCCACAAAACGCCCTACCGTACGGAACATTACAGGCAAGTCTTTGGGCCCCACCACGATGAGCGCGACAATTCCTACAAGTAAGAGCTCGGTCCACCCCAGATCAAACATCTTGGATCAACCCACCCTACGCTTTGTCTTTTTCGTCTTCCGGAGGCACGTCCTTGGCCGTGTCCGCGGCTTCTTCCTCTAGTTCTTTTGCGCCTTCGTTGACGCCCTTTTTGAACGAGGTGATTCCTTTGCCAACTTCGCCCATGATGCCGCTGATTTTGCCGCGTCCAAACAGAACGAGAACCACAACTGCGATCAGAAGGATGCCGGGTAGGCCGATATTGTTCAACATGACTTTGTCTCCCTTGGTCGGTGGCACAATGGCCGCCTAAGTCTCATGGGAAAGTCCTACCGCGCTGAGTTGAGCGGCAAAAGGCAGATTTTTGGATCTGCGAAGTGTTATTCGGGGTTTTTCCCGCGTGTTTCGCCACTATTATGTCAGTTGCCACTATTTTGGCAGGAAATTGGAGAATCATACGTCTTGGCCAGCACGAAAAACCGCTCGGACCGCCTCTATGCACTGATGGAAGTCCTGAAAGACGGCAACTTACATCGAGCTGAGGATTTAGCAGCCTTGGTGCAGGTGTCGCTACGGACCATTTATCGCGACATGCAAACGCTCACCAATAGCGGAGTGGCCATCGAAGGCGAGCGCGGCACCGGCTATCGCGCCAAGGCGGTTTTAACCCTGCCGCCGATGAACCTAACGGAAGAGGAGTTGGAGGCGCTGCACATTGGTTTGGAAGTCGTGGGCACCGGCATGGAAGGGCCTTTGCGGGCAGCCGCGGAAAGCCTTAGCGCCAAGATTGACGCAGTGTTGCCTGAAGAAGTTGGCGGCGTAAGCCAAGGGTTTGGTTTTGCGGCTTACCCGTTTTCGGAAACCAGCCATGCCTTGCAATACTTGGACCCCATTCGCACCGCTATCCGCGCCAGACAGAAACTGCGCATCACTGGGGAGGATCGTGTCGCGCGGGATGTGCGGCCGCTGAAGCTCGACTATTGGGGACGCGTTTGGGCTCTTGGTGTTTGGGACGAAACCCTTGGCAAGTTTGCAAAAATACGCGTCGACCAGGTTGCAGATTTGAGCGTACTGCCTGGATTGTTTGTCGAAGAACCAGGCAAGAGCCTGAAGGATTTCCTCGCGCAGACTTAAGGCGCTTCAGGCCTCTGCAGGGAAGACAAAACAACGGTCGCGGCGGATTGTGAGCCAGAGCGGTGTGCCATCTTTTGGCAGGAACACATTGGGCACGGTGACTTTAAGAGCCGAACCATCATGGTCCATTTTGAACTCCACCAGGCTCTCGTTGCCCATAAAACGGGCGCGGGTCACTATGCCCCGTGCGGCCACCCCATCAGAAGGGGTTGGCAACGGGCCTTTGCCCTGACGGTCAAAGTCTAGCTTGAGGTGCTGAGGCCGGATGACAATTTCCACATGCGCGCCATCGGCGAGACCGGGCGTCAAGAACTGACCAAAGGGGGTTTCGGTGAGCGCCCCGTTGCTAACCGAACGGATCACGTTGATGTCGCTGAAAAACGCCACCGCCTGTTTGTCTTTGGGGGCGTTGTAGATGTTGTACGGCGCGCCTTGTTGGACGATGACGCCATCTCGCATGAGAGCGATTTCGTCAGCCATGCGCATGGCCTCTTCCGGCTCATGCGTGACCAGCAGCACGGCGGTGTCTTCTTCTTTGAGCACTGCCAAAGTCTCGTCGCGGATGCCATCGCGCAGACGGTTGTCGAGGCCTGAAAACGGCTCGTCCATCAGCATGATGCGAGGGCGTGGCGCCAAGGCGCGGGCCAGTGCGATCCGCTGTTGCTCCCCGCCGGACAGCAGGTGTGGGTATTTGTCGATGGCCCAACTGAGGTTCACCTTAGCCAAGAGCTCCTCGACCCTAACGCGTTTTTCCTCTTGAGTACCTTTGAGGCCAAAGGCCACGTTGTCATTCACCGAGAGATGCGGAAATAAGGCGAAGTCCTGAAACATCAAGCCAATCTGGCGGCGTTCCGGCGGGATGCGAAACACGGTGTCACAGACCAATTTACCATCAACATAGATTTCGCCGCTGTCCTGCATGTCCACGCCGGCAATCATGCGCAGGGTGGTGGACTTGCCACATCCAGACGGGCCAAGCAGGCAAGTGACCTTACCCGATTGCAACGTGAGAGACACATCATCCACAACTTGACGGTTGCCAAAACGGCGTCTCAAGTTGCGGATTTTCAATCGTGGTGGCGTGATCGCGGATGTCGGCTGCACGGGTGGCCTCTTACAATCCCCGATGCTTTTCATCGGGTTTTGTCGAGATGTATCAGCCCCCTACCCGTGCTTCAACCCTGCGACTTCCCATCAGGACTGCGGCAAATCCGACAACCAGCACGATGACACTAATCTGAAGAAGTTGCTCGTATTTATGACCATCGTACAATACCTGGTTCAAAAGTTCCGCATCTCGGAACATGTAGGCAGCGGCACCGGACAATGCGGTACAGAAGCAGACCATATAGGACCACAGCGGCACGTCCCGGCCGCCGATCAAGCTGGCAACAAGCACGGGCGTGAGGAACATCGAGGCGGTGCCAGACACGGCGACGGCGTCAAACAGGGTTTGGTTGCCCCAGAGTGTCAAAGCGCCCCCTGTGAGGGCAAAGACCAGCATTGCAATGCGGCCACCAGCCAGTGTGCGCGGGGCCAGCTTAAGCTCCTCGACCACCAGACGCGCGGCGGAACTGAGCGCGGAGTCCAATGTGGACAGCGCGGAAACCAGAAGAGAGAGGATCAACAGAGTGAAAACCCAGGTCGGGAACATGGTGCCCCAGGTGCCTATCAACTGGCCCTCGTATACAGCGCCCTCAAGCGAAGCCTGAATACCAAAAAAGCCAAAAGAGATGATGCAGAGCGAGGATAGCCAAAAGGCGTGTAAGAAGCTTTTGCGAGTGGTGTCACGGTCCGCTAGGAAGCCGCGGTCCATCATCACCGGGTCATGCACCGGATAAGAAAACACCTGCAGTGCGGCAACCAGAAGCAGGACCCAGCCGTTGTGTGGGCCAGAGGCGCCGGGCGCGGTTAGAACTGCACCGAGGTCGAATTCGGGGCGCAGCACCAATGCAACAAAAGCAATTCCAAACACCCCAAGGAACAGCAGCATTTGCACGACGTCGGTGCGCAAGGCTGCGGACAGGCCACCCCAAGCGGAGTAAGCCAGAGCAACCACACCAACGATCAGGATAGAGAGGGTGCCCGCATTGGCAACCTCCGGCAGCGCGGCGCTGAAGATCAGGCCAACGACCAGCAAATTGGCAAAGACTTCGGACAATAGCCGCAATGCGATCACCACGTTGTAGGCGGTGGTGCCCGGCTTGCCAAAGCGAGAGGTGAGCCAGTCCTGCACTGAACCAGCGCCCTGTACGCGCAGACGATTCACAATGTAGCCGCCTGTTAGAAAAGACGCGTAGTAAGCCGCATAGGCCAATGTGCCGGCGATACCGTAGTAAAAACCAAGGATGGCCGCGTTCATAAGTGAGCGGGCGAAGATCCAGGTGGTGACCTGAGACAGCACCAAGGTCGACAGCGACGGCGCCTGCCCTTCGGCGTTCTGCCCGCCAAAGAAGCCCACTACCGTGGCCCGCTTAGGGGCGACAACAAGGCTGAGCAAAAGAATGGCGGAGAAGATCGTAATAAGCGTGGCGGCGTGCATGGTCATGTCCCGTTCAGATTTGAGGACGGCCTAGCAGGCAGCCAGTTGTCAAGCTAGCCGCCCCACAGAAACGTGATGAATCGTCAGAGGGTTACGTGGGTTCTGTCAGATCGAACGCCACATCGCCAAGCACGCGCCCGTTGACCTGAATAGCCAGTTTGTGCGGACCGGGATGCAGTTGAAACGTGCTGGCATTGGCTTTGAGTGGATGCTTCTTAGCCAGCGTAAGCGATTTTCCGGCCGGGATTTTGCCCTGTTTAAGCTTGAAGACTTTTGCACCACCACGCCCGTTTGGCCGGTGAAAACTCAGTACATAATCGACCATGACCGGCACGGAGGATGTGCCGCTCGTCGACAGCGTTGTTTCGACCTGGAGCGCGTCGCCGATTTGGATACTTTCGCCTCCGACGGAAAGGCTGTCCAAAGAGATAGGGGCGTCCGCGTGGAACCCCAACATCGAGAGCGCGCCAGCATGACCGGCCTTTACGGCAGTACGCAAGGAATGACGTGTCATCCAGTTCAGTTCTTTTTCGGCTTGCTTACCCTGATCTTTCCAATCGGCCAGTTGGCTGACCACCGTGTCGGTGGAGAGTTTGGAAATATCGTTGAGATGATTGGACACTGACCGGGTTACGTAACGCGTTGGATCGGCGTGCAACTTTGCGAGAAAGGGCAGCGTCGACATCGGATCAATATCAAGCTTTTTCGCCCATGGTAGTTTTGGACGGGTACCTTCGCTCACCAGTCGGCGTACATGATAGTTGTCGTTCTCAGCCCACTGATGCAAACGGTCAAAAGTCTCTTCCGGCCAGCGATTGATGAAAGCCCGGATGTAGAACTCCATGGAGAATCGTTTGGTCGCCTCTTCCAGCAAGTCCAGCGCCCGATCCCGATGGTCTTCAACACCCTGACGGGTGGCCAGAATGCCAGGCACAGCATGAATGAAGCGGCCAAAGTCATCATCTTTCAGAGTCGGATCAAGCGCGGGCGGCATGGCCGCCTCAAGCTGGTCTGCCATTTCAGGAAAGTCTGGCGCCAGGCGTTTTTCGATGCAGTCGGCAATCCATTCCATACGTTCCATGAGCTCTCGCCCCTGAAGCCCTGCCACAACTTCTTGATGGAAGTCCTCACCATCAAACCCCGGCACTCCGGCGGCAAACTCTGCCGCCAGATCGCCGAGGCTATCTGCGTTAAACAACTCATCTTTCAATGAAAATCCTTGGGCCACACCCACACCTCGCGCCATTTAGTCTACTACTCGCGCTTACATAGCAGACGCGAAGGCACCGCCGTCCAGCAAAACATTCTGCCCGACGATAAAGCCCGCGTGATGAGAACATAGGAAGGCACAAGTCGCGCCAAATTCATCCGATGTGCCGTAGCGGCCAGCCGGAATTGTGGCGGCGCGTTGGGCCTGTGCCTCTTCCATGGAGATGCCCTGCTGCTCGGTCACGGCCTTGTCCAAGGATACGGCACGATCTGTAGCATGGATGCCCGGCAGGATATTGTTGATGGTCACGCCTTTGCCAGCCACCTGACGCGCGGTGCCAGCTACGTAGCCGGTGAGACCTGCGCGGGCGGCATTGGACAAGCCCAGCACCGGAATCGGCGATTTGACCGAGACGGATGTGATGTTCACCACCCGCCCCCAGCCACGCTCCATCATGCCCGGCACCAACGCTTTGATCAGCGCGATTGGGGCCAGCATGTTGGCGTCCAGCGCGGCGATGAAATCGTCACGCTCCCAATCGGTCCACATGCCGGGAGGCGGGCCGCCGGCGTTGTTGACCAGAATATCCACGCCTTGCGTAGCTTCGATCAGCTTGGACTGTCCTTCGACCGTAGTCACGTCACAGGCAATGGCCTGCACGTCCACACCAAATTCGGACCGGATGTCGGCTGCGGCAGCTTCAAGCGCTCCGACACCGCGGGCGTTCATGATCAAATCAACTCCTTCTGCAGCCAGTGCGCGAGCACAGCCCAGACCAAGACCTTTTGAGGACGCGCAAACCAGCGCGCGTTTACCTTTAATTCCCAATTCCATGCGATTCTCCCCGTTGTTGTGGAGGTAAGAAATACCCAAATTTGAAAGGATGCCAGTATAATGCCGAGACGACGGCATTGTGCTGCCACATTTACGTGTCACTTCACGGCTTCAAAGACCGTGTACAGTAGACTAAAATAGGTAAGTTATGACGAGCCAAGTGCAAGACAGTTCCCAACCCTCCCAGCGCCTACCGGTCTATCCGGCGAAGGCCCTTGTTGTGACGGATGGTGCAAACCTTGGTGACTACCTATCCTTTGCGGACGAATTGGTTCCCGACGACATCTATACGCTGAGCTACGATGCCGAAGAAAAGAGCCTTGCCCTGCGCACGGACAGCGAAGGGCAACACTTTATTGCGAGCGAGTATAGTCTCGGTACTTTGGGCGCGCGGGTATACCTAGATTGCGTTGCAACTTTTATGCCGCCCAGTGGTGAAACCATAGAGGTGCTCGTACTTGTTGAAGTTGACGAGGACGGCGGTGTTGTTGAAGTCTATGGGGCGCCACTGGCGCCATTGACCCCCAAAGGCGACTATGTGTTGGTGGGTGTGGATCGCGGCGCGGCATCAACCAAACTGGCGCAATTGGCGTGCGTTAGTTTTACCGGCGGCACGCGTATCACCATGGCCACGGGCGAGCAGCGTCAGGTGGAAGACTTAAATGTGGGGGACCGAGTTCTGACGCGGGACGATGGTCCACAGGAAGTGCGTTGGATCGGTCATGCTGTGCAACGTGCCAGCGGCGAGTTTGCACCTATCGTGATTACGGCTGGTACCCTCAACAACACTCAGGATTTGCGCGTCAGCCCGGATCACAGATTGTTTGTGTATCAGCGCCACGACCACATTGGCGTCGGGCGCAGCGAGCTGTTGATCAAGGCCCGACATCTGGTGAACGGGATCACGGTTTATGCCGATGAAGGTGGGTTTGTTGACTACTACCAAATCATGTTTGACACCCATCAGATCATATTTGCCGAAGGAATTTCAGCCGAAACCATGCAGATGGACACCCGCACCCGCCCCGCGGTTCCGGAAGAGGTGAAAGAGCGCCTGCGCTCGGCTTCCAACGCTGCGCGCGGCCTGCCACAGACACATCTTGAGGTGCATAAAAGCCTGCTGGATCGGCCTGACGCGGTAGAGCTTTTGAAGCGGGCGTCTTCGAAGTAGCAAACGCCGCTTTTCCTTGCGAATTGGCGCTTTGCGACCTATACGCGCGGACATGTTGGACACGCAGACAAACCGCCCCGAATTGCCGCCCGAGATTGCGCGCCGCCGCACTTTTGCGATCATCTCGCACCCGGACGCCGGTAAGACCACGCTGACCGAAAAGTTCCTACTGTATGGTGGCGCGATTCAGATGGCGGGTCAGGTGCGGGCCAAAGGTGAGGCACGCCGCACACGCTCGGACTTTATGCAGATGGAAAAGGACCGCGGTATCTCTGTATCAGCCTCAGCGATGTCGTTTGATTTTGGGCAATTCCGCTTCAATCTGGTGGATACGCCAGGCCACAGCGACTTTTCCGAAGACACCTATCGCACGCTGACCGCCGTGGACGCTGCTGTCATGGTGATTGACGGCGCCAAAGGTGTCGAAAGCCAGACACAGAAACTGTTTGAAGTCTGTCGTCTGCGCGACCTGCCAATCCTGACGTTCTGTAATAAGATGGACCGGGAGAGCCGCGACACCTTTGATATCATTGACGAGATTCAAGAAAACCTCGCAATTGATGTAACCCCGGCCAGTTGGCCAATTGGGGTCGGCCGTGAGTTCATGGGTACCTATGACATGCTCAACGATCGGCTTGAACTCATGGATCGGGCCGACCGGAATGTGGTGGCTGAGAGCGTTCAGATTGAAAGCCTGGATGATCCGAAGCTGGCGGACCATGTGCCGGAGCACCTGCTTGAGCAGTTGCGCGAAGAAGTTGAGATGGCCAAAGAGCTTTTGCCAAAACTGGACCCTCAGGCGGTTCTGGAAGGCCATATGACGCCGATCTGGTTTGGCTCTGCGATCAACTCTTTTGGCGTTAAGGAACTGATGGATGGCATTGGCATCTACGGGCCGGAACCACAGATACAGACGGCTGAGCCACGCAAAATTGCACCCGAAGAGAAAAAGGTCGCCGGTTTTGTGTTTAAGGTTCAGGCCAACATGGACCCGAAACACCGCGACCGAGTGGCCTTTGTACGGATGGCCTCTGGCCACTTTAAACGCGGCATGAAGCTGACCCATGTACGCACAAAGAAACCGATGGCAATTTCCAATCCGGTGCTGTTCCTGGCGTCTGACCGCGAATTGGCCGAAGAGGCCTGGGCGGGCGATATCATTGGTATCCCCAACCACGGGCAACTGCGCATTGGCGACACGCTGACCGAAGGTGAAGCGCTGCGCGTGTCTGGCATTCCCAGCTTTGCGCCGGAACTGTTGCAAGGCGTGCGTGCGGGCGACCCACTGAAAGCCAAGCACCTTGAAAAGGCGCTGATGCAGTTTGCCGAAGAAGGTGCCGCGAAGGTGTTCAAGCCGATGATTGGTTCAGGCTTTATTGTGGGCGTGGTCGGGCAGCTTCAGTTTGAAGTGCTCGCCAGCCGGATTGAGATGGAATACGGCCTGCCCGTGCGCTTTGACCAAAGCCAATTCACCTCCGCCCGTTGGGTACATGGTGACCGGAAGGCCGTTGAAAAATTTGCGGATATGAACAAGCAACACATCAGCTATGACAATGATGGGGACGTGGTGTTCTTGACTCGCTTGCAATGGGACATCGACCGCGTAGGGCGCGACTATCCCGATGTCACGCTGAGCGCGACCAAGGAAATGATGGTCTAATACACTCTGCGATTGCACGGGGTTTCGCCCCGTGCAAACATCGCGCCATGTCAGAAAAAACTCTTACCTATCCGGGCGGTTATGCCTATATGATGGAGCGCTACGACGGACGGCGCGATCCATTTGATTTTGGCCCTGAAGACCTGCCGCCGGTTGACGTACACCTGTCGGTTCTAAGGAATGCGATTGTGCCGGAACGGGCCGCGCAAAAGGGGCCTGCCGATCCAAACACCAGTTGGGCCCGCAAGCGCCGTCAAATAGCGGAAGAGTTTGTGGGAATAAGCGAGCTCGCCTTTCTGAATGCACAGTTGGTTTCAAACCTACGCAAACGGGAACACCCCCCACAAACTGCAGCGTTGTTTTGCCGAATCTGGGCGGAAGAAGCGGAGCACCTCATTTCCGAATTGAACCTACGCTGGCTGGTGAGTTCGGTTCAGACCTTTGCCGATCACGGTGAAACACCTGCGCAGCGAGAAGTCGGCCAAGGGCTGCGTATGTTGTTTGGCATGATGAAACTTTATGAGTTTGAGCGCACATTTGGCGGGTTGGAGCCGAGCAAAGAGTATGGCTTTGGCAAACGCACAAAAACGCGGTTGCCACTGGACATGGAGCCATTTTCGCTGATGCACGGCGGGCTGGACATCAACGTGATCGCGCCGATCTGGAAGATGGGCAAGAGCGATCCAGTGATTGCGCCTTTGGTCGACCATTTGCTGCAAGAACTGATTGAGGAACCCAGCGGTGTGTTTCGTCGATTGGCCCAAATGCGATCGAAGAAAGAACGCCAGCAGGCCCGAAAATGAGCAACACAATGCCCACATGGGGTGTAGTTGCAACCATCAAAGCGCCCGCCGTCGAAATCCTGAATTTTGTCGCACACCATCTGGAGTTAGGCGCGACCCATGTTTGGATTTACTTGGATGCGGCCAACCCGGATGCCAAAGAACAGCTCAAGCCACATCCGCAACTAACTGTAGTGCGCACCGGCGACAACTATTGGCAGAAGACACGCGGCAAAAAACCATCGATGCATCAACCGCGGCAGTCTTTCAACGTTCGGCATGCCTACAATCGCGCGAAGAAGGTGGATTGGCTGCTGCATATTGACGTGGACGAGTTCCTCTGGCCGGATCGATCAATCACCGAACAACTCGCGGCTTTGCCAGAAGAATGTCTTGTGGCGCGTGTTCGTCCGGCGGAAGCGATGGCTTCAGTGGACGATAGCAGCCTGATCTATTTCAAATCTTTTATTGCCGACAGTACGCTTCGCAATCAAATCGTGGCAGAGACTTACCCGAAATTTGCCCCTTACCTGAAAAACGGCTTTGTCAGCCATGTGGCGGGGAAGATGTTCCTGCGCACAGGGCAAAAGGACATGGCGATCAAGATCCACAATGTTGCGCGGAACGGACGGCAAAATCCGGGCCAGGTGGAACTGACGGATGTAGCCTTACTTCATTTGCACACTACCAGCTGGGAGCATTGGATGCAGAGCTTTGCCTATCGGCATAAAAAAGGCTCTTACCGTAACGAATTGGGATCGGCCAGTCCGGAAGAACAAGGTGGGCTGAACCTCCATAAACTGTTTGCACATTTGGCAGAGGAACCGAATGGGCTGCAGCAATTTTACGAGGAAGTCTGCGTTGCGACGCCAGAGTTGCGAGAGAAACTGGAATCACATGGCCTGTTACGAAGACATCGCTTGGAACTCGACGCAAAACGGTTGAAACATTTCCCTGACTTTGACGCCTAATGTTTCCTAAATATGGCCAAGTGTCTGGCGCAAGTTTGGTTTCATTGACCTGACGGCTTTGGTGCGATAGAAGGCCACGTGGATCAAAAACGCCATTGACGCGGGGCCAACCGGGCCCGATCCGAGACGCCGCTACGGGCCAAAGAGTGTCCGTAAATCACGGATACATATGACAAAATTTTCTGACCTGAACCTCAACCCGAAGGTACTCAAAGCGATTACCGAAGCGGGCTATGAAACCCCAACCCCAATCCAAGCAGGAGCGATTCCTTCGGCATTAGATGGACGCGACGTGCTTGGCATTGCGCAAACCGGTACCGGTAAAACCGCAAGCTTCACACTGCCGATGCTGTCTTTGCTGGCCCGTGGACGCGCGCGCGCGCGGATGCCCCGCAGCTTGGTGTTGTGCCCAACACGAGAGTTGGCGGCACAGGTCGCTGAAAATTTCGACACTTATTCAAAGCACCTGAAGCTAACCAAAGCACTGCTCATTGGTGGGGTAAGCTTTAAGGAACAAGAATTGATCATCGACAAAGGGGTGGATGTTCTGATCGCCACCCCGGGCCGTTTGCTGGACCATTTCGAGCGCGGCAAGCTGATCCTGTCTGACGTGAAAGTCATGGTGGTGGATGAGGCCGACCGGATGCTGGACATGGGGTTCATTCCCGACATTGAGCGCATCTTTGGTCTGACGCCGTTTACCCGTCAAACACTGTTTTTCTCCGCCACAATGGCGCCGGAGATTGAGCGCATCACCAACACGTTCCTGTCCAACCCGGAACGGGTGGAGGTGGCTCGTCAGGCAACCGCCAGTGAGACCATCGAACAGCAGGTTGTGATGTTCAAAGCATCGCGCCGCGACCGTGAAGGCAGCGAAAAGCGTAAAGCTTTGAGGGCGTTGCTTGATGCGGAAGGTGACAAATGCACCAACGCGATCATCTTTTGCAACCGCAAGACCGACGTGGACATATGCGCCAAGTCATTGAAGAAGTATGGCTACGACGCCGCGCCGATCCACGGTGATCTAGACCAATCTCAGCGCACGCGCACACTGGAACAGTTCCGCAACGGCGAGTTACGCATTCTTGTGGCCTCCGATGTGGCGGCCCGCGGTCTGGACGTGCCCAGCGTGAGCCACGTGTTCAACTTTGATGTACCAGGCCACGCCGAAGATTATGTGCATCGCATTGGCCGTACCGGCCGTGCAGGGCGCGAAGGGAAGGCGATCACGATCTGCAGCCCGCGCGATGAGAAGCAGTTCGACGCTGTTGAAGCGCTAATCCAGAAAGAGATTCCGCGTCTAGAAAACCCGGTCAAGATCGAGCCGCGCAAGCCTCGCAAACGCAAGGAAGATGATGCGCCGAGAGCGGAGACCAAGCCAGAAGCGGTAGAAACCGTTGAAGCCCCTGTGAAAGAAGACAAACGTAAACGTGACGATTCCCGTGGACGTGACCGCGATGACAACAATCGTCGTGGGCGCGGTCGGGGGGGCAATGACCGCCGTGATTCCAACAACAGGGTTGTTGGCATGGGTGACCACATGCCGAGCTTCATTGCAATGAGCTTTGAAGAGCGTCGCGAACAGGGCGCGCAATGATACCAGAACGGTTTGAGCCCATTCTTTTTGGGCTCATACTGTCTGGCATGATGACCAATGTGGTCACCTTCATCTCAACCATTATGGTAAGTGGGTTTGTCGGCGGCTTCGTCGCGATGTGGCTGAGTGCGTGGATTGCGAGCTGGATGGTCGCGTTCCCTCTGGTGTTGGTTTTGGCGCCTTTGACACGCCGGATCGTTAAAAAAATGGTCCGCAAGCCATAGGCAAGCGGACCACTGATTTCACTCAACTGACGTTTGTTCGCGCTGCTTAGCTCAAGCGGCTGACAATCACTGTGACTTCTGGTTTTTTACCAATCTCATCGCGGGCTGAATTGCGCACGATGCGGCGGATGTCGCCTTCGATTTTGTCGTCGTCGCGTAGGGTTTTCTCTTTGGCACGGCCCAAAAACTGCGTGACATCTTCCTCGAGTACATCCACCAAAGGCGCTTGCGACCGGCCCAATTCAGGCAGGCCCATCAGCTCACACCACGCGTCGCCCAGTGGCTCATCGTCTTCGTCCAGTAGCACGGTCACAATCACATGGCCGTTGAGCGCCATACGGATGCGGTCCCGAATGATTCCGTCGAGAGCCCCAATTTGGATGTGACCGTCCAGATAGGTACGGCCAGTTTCCACATAGCCTGCGATGGAAGGCTGGTCGCCATTTAGATCCAACATAGTACCGTTCACAGCAACGATAGACGCGCGGCCAGCTTCGTTGGCCAGTTTTGCGTGCTCGCGCAGGTGGCGGTGCTCGCCGTGGTTCGGGATCACCATGGTTGGGTTCACAATTTCATGCAGGCGCGCCAGGTCCGGGCGGTTAGCATGGCCAGAGACGTGGTACTTGCCAGAGCTGTCGTCCACCACATCCACCCCCATCTCGGAGAGCTGGTTAATGATGCGGATCACGCCCTTCTCGTTGCCCGGAATGGTTTTGGAGCTAAACAGGAAGAGATCGCCCTCTTTAAGAGTAATACCGTTGTATTTGCCTCGGGCGAGCTGCGCGCTGGCAGCACGACGCTCACCTTGCGAGCCAGTGACCAACAGCATGAGGTTTTCACGAGGGATCGACGCCGCGTCCTCTGGGCTGACCACTTTGGGGAAGTCCGAGAGCACGTCGGTCTGAATGGCCGCCTCGATCATGCGACGCATAGCTCGGCCCATAAGGCAAATGGAGCGCCCGGCTCGCTCACCCGCCTCGGCCAGCGTTTTTACGCGGGCTACATTAGAGGCGAAAGTAGTGGCAACGACCATGTTGGGGGCCGCAGCAACCAACTTTTCAATCTCAGGACCAACGGACGCCTCGGAGCGGCCTTCGTGTGGGGAGAAAACATTGGTGGAGTCACAGATCAGCGCCTTGACGCCATCTTTAGAGACGTCTGCCCAGAGCGCGGGATCAAACGGTTCGCCCACCAATGGGGTCTCATCAAGTTTGAAGTCGCCGGAGTGGATCACCCGCCCTGCGGGCGTATCGATAACCAAGGCTGCGCTTTCGGGAATAGAGTGGCTCACCGGTAGGAAGCCCACTTTGAAGGGGCCTGCGTCGGTGGTTTCCGGCCATGCGGAGACCGTGCGAACCACCTCTTCTGGCTGACCACGATCAGCCATTTTATGGCGTGCGAGGTTGGCGGTGAAGGAACGGGCATACACCGGCACTTCGAGGCGTCCCCAGTAATGTCCCACCGCACCGATATGGTCTTCGTGGCCGTGGGTGATGAACACAGCTTCTAGCCGGTGTTTGTTCTCTTCCAGCCATTTGATATCGGCAAAAATCAGGTCAACACCTGGACTTGTTTCCATGTCGGAAAACGCCACGCCAATATCGACGAGAATGAGGCGCTCATTGTCTGCCGGGCCATACCCGTAGACATAGGCATTCATGCCAATTTCACCAGAACCGCCAAGCGGCAAATAGATCAAGCGGTCGCTCATGCGCCCTGCTCCTTGTTGTAATCATGGATCACGGTCAAGCCGTGCATCGTCAAATCGTCTTCGATGGTGTCAAACAGGTGATCGCCCTGCTCAAACAGCGGCGCAAGACCGCCTGTGCCCACCACTTTCATTGGGGCGCCGTATTCCGCTTTGATACGGGCGATGATGCCCTCGATTAGTCCTGTGTAGCCCCAGAACACCCCCGATTGAATACAGCCAACCGTGTTGGTTCCGATCACTTTTTCCGGCTGACTTACATCCACATGTGGCAAAGCCGCTGCGCCGGAATGCAAGGCCTCAAGGCTGAGGTTTACACCAGGGGCAATCACGCCGCCCACATAGGCCCCATCCTCGGCGACCACGTCAAAGTTGGTAGCGGTGCCAAAGTCAACCACAACAACGTTTCCGCCATGTCGCTCATAAGCAGCCACTGCATTTGCCAGACGGTCGGGACCGGGCTGTGTGCCTTTATCCACGCGCGGTTGATGCGGCAGTTTGCATTCGGGTTTACCCACCACCAAAGGACGGCAGTTAAAAAAACGGTCTGCGAAAACCCGTAGGTTCCACACCACACGTGGCACCGTAGAAGAAATGATCACATCGGTGATCTCTGCCTTGATACCATAGTGATTGATCAACGTGGAGTACCAAGTGAAATAGGCATCCGCTGTGCGGGCGTGGTGGGTCGATGTGCGCAGGGTGCAGAGGAATCTCTCTCCATCCCAGATTGAGAACACGGTGTTGGTGTTGCCGCAGTCAATGGCCAGAAGCATGGGTCTTGGTCTCTCTTTGCGCGGGTCAGAAAAAGATGTCAGCCGCAGGGATGGCTACGCGGCCTTTTGCGGTCTTCAACACGAGATTGCCTGCGCTGTCTACTGTTTCGAAGGTTCCGGTCGTTTCGTCGCGGGTGGTGCGAGCAGTAATCACTTCCCCAATGCGTGCGGCGCGGGTCAGCCAAGCGGTACGAATGGGGTCAAGCCCATAGGTGCTAAACTGGGTTTCCCAATGGGCGTAAGCAGGCGCGAGCACATCGAGGAAGTCCTCGGGCGTGACAGCGGCACCGGTTTCACTGAGCAACGAAACAGGCCGAGTGGCCTGGACCTCAACTGCGCCGGTGTCGGGCGCATGTGCAAGATTCACACCAATGCCTATGGAGATGTGGCTCACTGTCCCGCCCGCCATGCCCGCGCTTTCAAGCAAGATGCCCGCAACTTTGCCACCATTGAGAAGCACGTCGTTCGGCCATTTGAGCGCCAAACTGTCGGCGCGTCCCGTGACAGCAACAAACGCATCATAGAGCGCCAAGGAGGCGACAAAGGAGCGCAATGCAACTTGATCTGGTGCCTCCGCTGGTCGCATCACCAAAGTGCCCGCAAAGTTTCCGATCGGATCAACCCATGCCCTGCCCCGACGACCTCGACCATGGGTTTGGCGCAATCCAAGTATCCACTCGGGTCCGGCCAACTCGGGCGCGATACGGGCGGCTTCGGCGTTGGTGCTGTCCACTTCCGCCAGCACGCGACGTCCGTATCCTTCCGGCCAATTTCTCATGGTCAATCCGTCTCTCAGCGATTGGTCAAAAACAGCAACGCGCCCCAGTGGGGCGCGTCACATGTCGTTTCTTTGCGTGGTGATCAATGTGGCATCAAGGCTGCTGCAGCGGCTTGCGCAGCGGTGTCGACACCAAAGAAGTTTACGATTCCCAGTAGCATAATCGCCGCGCTGGCGATCAGCATCACTTGCTGCACCGGAGAACGTGGCGCGTCCAGTTTGTCGCCTTCTTCTCCAAAGTACATAAAGTAAACGATACGGAGGTAGTAAAAGGCACCAATAACAGAGGCCACAACACCTGCGATGGCGAGCCAAGCAAGCCCCGCATCGACTGCGGCCAAAAGGACACTAAGCTTGCCAAAGAAGCCAAGGAACGGCGGCACGCCTGCCAGCGAGAACAAAAGCACCAAGAGCGCCAGCGAACGCCCGGAGGCTTGTTTGCTGTATTGATTCAGGGACGCAATATCTGTCACCGGCTGGCCGTCTTTCTCCATTGACAGGATAAAGGCAAAGGTACCGACGTTCATAGTGACGTAGATCGCCATATAGATCAGCATCGCTTCGACACCGAGCGCTGTGCCTGAAGCGAGCCCCATCAGAGCGTAGCCCATATGCGCAATGGAGGAATAGGCCATCAGGCGTTTGATGTTGGTTTGACCAATCGCGGCCACGGCACCAAGGAACATCGACAGCACGGACAGCAATGCGAGGATTTGCTGCCAATCGCCAATCACGCCGCCAAAAGCGTCAAACAGAACGCGGGCAAACAAGGCCATCGCGGCCACTTTTGGTACGGTGGCAAAGAAGGCTGTGATTGGTGTTGGTGCCCCTTCGTAGACGTCTGGCGTCCACATGTGGAACGGCACGGCAGACACTTTAAACGCAAGGCCGGAGATCACGAAGGTCAGGCCAAACAGCAGACCTAGTGGGGTGTGACCGTGGCCAACCGCCTCAACAATACCTGCGAAAGTTGTGGTACCTGCAAATCCATAGACCAGAGATGAGCCGTAAAGCAGTAGGCCAGAGGACAGCGCGCCAAGCAGGAAGTATTTCATACCCGCTTCTGTGGATTTCACCCCATCTCGGCGCAGAGTGGCAACCACGTAGAGCGCCAAGGATTGCAGCTCGAGGCCCATGTACAGCGTCATCAGATCGCCTGCGGACACCATGGTCATCATACCCACCATGGCAAGCGCCACGAGGATTGGATACTCAAAGCGCAGCATATTGCGACGTTGCATGTAGTCTGCGCCCATCACAAGGACCGCAGAACCGGATAGCAATATCGCCACTTTGGCAAAGCGAGAGAAAGCATCATCGTGGAACATGCCGTTAAATGCGACGTTTTCGCTCTCGCCTGACACTCCGATCCACACAGCGAGGATGGCAAAAACACCGGCAGTCAGCCATGTCAGCATCGGCGCCATTTTGTCTTTGCCGGTATAGACCACCGCAAGCAGCGCCAGCATGGCGTAAATCGCCAGCAGGATTTCCGGCAAGATGATATTCAGGTCAGCCTGGATCATATCTCAAGCGCTCCTTAGTGCGATGCCGTCTGGCTGGCGGAAGCGCCTTGGGCCAGTGCGGTGTCATAGTTGGAAATCAAGTTCTCGACCGAAGGGCCAATGATGTCGGTGACCAGAGATGGGTAGACACCCAGGATCAGCGTCATGGCCACCAATGGGGCGAAAATCATCTTTTCGCGGTTGGTCATATCGCTAATGGTCTTGAGGCTTTCCTTGATCAGGTCGCCCATCACCACGCGGCGGTAGAGCCACAGCGCATAGGCCGCGGACAGGATCACACCGGAGGTGGCGATCAGAGCCACCCAGGTGTTGACCTGAAACACGCCCATTAGGGTCAGGAATTCGCCGACAAAGCCTGAGGTACCTGGCAGGCCAACATTGGCCATTGTGAAGAACATGAAGATCAGCGCATAGGCTGGCATGCGGTTCACGAGGCCGCCATAAGCGTCGATTTCGCGGGTGTGCATGCGGTCATAAATCACGCCCACACACAGGAAAAGCGCGCCAGAGATGAAGCCGTGGCTGATCATCTGGAAGATCGCACCGTCAATACCTTGTTGGTTGGCCGCGAAGATGCCCATGGTCACGTAGCCCATGTGGGCCACAGAGGAATAGGCGATCAGCTTTTTCATGTCTTCCTGCACCAGCGCCACAAGCGAGGTGTAGACAATCGCAATGGCAGACATCCACATCACAAGTGGGGTCAGAACCTCTGCGCCGATGGGGAACATCGGCAGGCTGAAGCGCAGGAACCCGTAGCCGCCCATCTTGAGCAGGATCGCTGCCAGAACCACCGAGCCAGCTGTTGGCGCTTGAACGTGCGCGTCGGGCAACCACGTGTGCACAGGCCACATTGGCATTTTCACCGCGAAAGAGGCAAAGAAAGCCAAGAACATCAGCGTTTGCATCCCCCCGATTACGGTGATGCCCATGACGTTCATTGTACCGGAGGCAAACTGGTGGGCCATCAGCGTTGGAATGTCGGTTGTACCTGCATCCACAAACATTGCGATCATCGCCACCAGCATCAGAACAGAGCCTAGGAATGTATAGAGGAAAAACTTGAATGAGGCATAGATGCGGTTAGCACCACCCCAGATACCGATAATCAGGAACATCGGGATCAGGCCTGCTTCAAAGAACAGATAGAAGAGAACAAGATCCAGCGCCATAAACACGCCGAGCATCAGCGTTTCAAGAAGCAAGAAGGCGATCATGTATTCTTTCACCCGCACCTTTACGTCCCACGACGCCCAGATCACGAGCGGCATGATGAAGGTGGTGAGCATGACAAACAGGATCGAAATACCATCGACGCCGAGTTTGTACTTTAGCCCCATCAGCCAGTCGCGTTCCTCCACAAACTGGAAGCCTGTGTCGCTTGGATCAAACCCAGAGAGCACAAACAGAGAGGTTAAGAAGGTGATGCTAGTTGCGGTCAACGCAACACGTTTGGCGTTCCGCTGCGCCATTTCGTCTTCGCCCCGCAAGAAGACCACCAGGATCAACGCTGCGAAGGTCGGAATAAAAGTGACCAGGGAGAGCAACATGTCGTTCATTAGTGCGCTCCTCCGGTGAGCGTCATCAGGGTGATAAGGGCAACGATGCCGATCACCATGGCAAGGGCGTAGGTAAAGACGTAGCCGGTCTGGGCGCGGCCCGCTAGGCGGGTGACCCACGGAACAAAGCCCATGGCGACACCATTAATGGTCCCGTCGATCACATTGGTGTCACCGCGTTTCCATAAGAAGCGTCCGATGGCGGCGGCTGGGCGCACAAACAGAAAGTCATAGGCTTCGTCAAAGTACCACTTGTTCAGCAAGAACAAGTACAGCGGACGTTGAGCTTCTGCCATACGTGCGGGCATGGATGGGTTCCAGATGTAGAACCAGAGCGCAAACACGAGGCCAATGGACATGGCGATAAACGGGCTGACTTTGACCCATTTCGGGGCGTGGTGCGCGTCGTCCATCACGTGGTTGTCTGGATGCGTGAAGATTGCGCCTTTAGGCGCTTCGCCGTGGTGCGATGCTGCCACAGTTGCATGTCCCTCATCGCCGTGGGACACGGCATGATCATCTCCATGCGCTTCGTCTTTGGCATGGTCGTCACCGTGGCTAGCTTCTGCGCCGTGGCCTTCACTGCTTTCCGCATGGTGCGATGGCACGCCGTAGAATTTGTTCACAGTGTCATGATCGCCAAAGAAGGAGCCAAACCAGATCATCCCAGCAAAGATCGCACCCAAGGACAGAACGCCCAGCGGGATCAGCATAACCATCGGGCTTTCATGTGCATGGTCGTGGGTATGCTTGTTGCCGCGTGCTTCGCCAAAGAAGGTCAGGAAGATCAAGCGCCAACTGTAGAAGCTGGTGAGCATGGCTGCGATGACCAGCATCCAGAAGCCGTAACCACCTGCGGTACCGGCCCAAGCGCTTTCAATGATTGCGTCTTTGGACAGGAAGCCTGCGAAACCAATGTGCGTGAGCGGGATGCCAACGCCGGTGATCGCTAGCGTACCAATCATCATCGCCCAGAAGGTATAAGGTATTTTTTTACGCAGCCCACCGTAGTTACGCATGTCCTGCTCGTGGTGCATCGCGTGGATCACCGAGCCCGCGCCCAGGAAGAGCATCGCCTTGAAGAAGGCGTGGGTGAAGAGGTGGAACATTGCTGCGGAGTAGACGCCAACGCCCGCAGCCACAAACATGTAGCCCAGCTGGGACATGGTGGAATACGCGATAACGCGTTTGATGTCGTTCTGCACAAGACCGATTGTGGCGGCCACAAAAGCTGTCGAGGCACCAAAGAAGACGATGAACGCTTTGGTGTCACCTGCGTATTCGATCAGTGGCGACATGCGCGACACAAGGAAGACACCGGCCGTCACCATGGTTGCCGCGTGGATCAGCGCTGACACAGGGGTCGGGCCTTCCATCGCGTCTGGCAACCAAGTGTGCAGGAACAGCTGCGCCGATTTACCCATCGCGCCGATGAACAGCAGGAAGGCCAGCAAGTTGGCCGCGTTCCAGTCACGCCACAGGAAGTGCAACTCCATCTCGGCCAGCGCAGGCGCGGCAGCAAAGATGTCGTCAAACTTGATGCTGTCAGTCAGCATGTAGATGCCGAAGATGCCGAGCAGGAAGCCAAAGTCACCCACCCGGTTCACAACAAATGCCTTGATAGCGGCGGCGTTGGCCGATGGCTTTTTGTAGTAGAAGCCGATCAGCAGATAGGACGCGACGCCCACGCCTTCCCAGCCGAAGAACATCTGCAGCAGGTTGTCGGCGGTCACCAGCATCAGCATGGTGAAGGTGAAGAAGGACAGGTAGGCGAAGAAACGCGCCTTGTAGTGCTCGCCTTCGCCCCAGTTCTCGTCATGCGCCATATAGCCCATGGAATAGAGGTGCACGAGGGCGGAGACCGAGGTCACGACAATCAGCATGATCGCGGTCAAACGGTCAACACGGATCGCCCAGGCGGTGTCGAGGTGGCCGGACTGTATGAAGTCCAGAACGTGGATCTGTTTGACTTGCTCGGCGTCAAGGCCAAGGAAGACAATCCAGCTCAAGAAGCAAGCCCAGAACAGGATCGCCGTAGTGACGTATTGCGCAGCTTTTTCGCCAATCAGGTGCCATCCGAAGCCAGCGATCAGGGCACCGACAAGCGGCCCGAAGAGAATGAACGTTTCCATGATCGCTTAGCCTTTCATCACGTTGACGTCTTCGACCGCGATGGTGCCACGGTTCCGGAAGAAGGAGACCAGGATCGCCAGGCCGATGGCGGCTTCTGCGGCGGCTACGGTCATTACGAAGAGCGCAAAAACCTGGCCGGTGAGGTCACCGAGGTAAGACGAAAACGCCACCAAGTTGATGTTCACAGACAGCAGGATGAGTTCGATCGACATCAACAGGATGATGATGTTCTTCCGGTTCAGGAAGAGGCCGAAAATGCCGATGACGAAAAGCGTCGCCGCCACGCCTAGGTAGTGTTCCAAACCAATCATATTTGGTCCCTCGGTTCTTTTTATCTCTTCCGGGGGGCTTAGAGCCCCTGCCCCGGTTTTACGTCTTTCAATTCCATCGCGTCGGCTGGGTCACGCCACATCTGCTCCAGCACATTCTGGCGCTTCACGTCCTTGCGGTGGCGCAGGGTCAGCACAATTGCGCCAATCATCGCGACCAGCAGGATCAGGCCGGACAGTTGGAACAGCAGGAAGTACTGATCGTACAGGATCAGGCCCAGCGCCGCGGTGTTGTGAGTGTCGGTTGGTGTTGGGGCTGCGCGCAGGCTTTGTGCGGTGTCGGAAAACTCCCAAGGGCCAAACACCATGCCAAGTTGCATCAGGAGAATGGCACCGATCAGCAAGGACAGCGGCAGGTATTGTGCCATGCCTGCTTTAAGCTCAGCAAAGTCCACATCCAGCATCATCACCACAAAGAGGAAGAGCACGGCCACCGCACCCACGTAGACGATGATCAAAAGCATAGCCACGAACTCGGCCCCCAACAGCACAAAGAGCCCGGCAGAGCTCAAAAACGCCAGGATGAGCCAGAGCACGGAGTGCACTGGGTTGCGACTGATCACGGTGAAAAATCCACCGGTGATCACGCAGATCGAAAACAGCCAAAACGCATATGCCGCGATGGTCATGTGTCACTTCCCTCTTGTTCCGCCAGAACCTCTTGCACCAGTTCCATGGCGCGGGTGGTGGCGGGAATACCGGCGAACATCGACATCTGGCCGATGGTCCCCACGATTTCCTGTTTTGTGGCCCCGACTTCCACCAGATGGCGAACGGTGAGCCGAATTTGTGCATCAGCCTGTGCACCCAGCATAGTGAGCGCGCCAAGGGTCAGTAGCAGGCGTGTCTTGGCGTCCAAGCCGCCTTTGTTCATCGTATTGCCAAAGAACATTTCCATAACGTCTTTAGGCATGGTGGGCCAGAGCGTCTCAAACCCTTTTGGTGTGAACGATTCCAGCGCAGGATTGAAGGACTTCGCCATCTCCTGATACTGGGCGAACATCGCCTGATATGGGTTTTTGGGATCGGTCATTTTGCCCCTTCCAGACGGCTCACGAGATCGGCCATTTGGGTTTGCCAAGCAACGGTGATGTCACCACCGCTTTCGGTCCAAAGTTCGTTGAGCTCGGAGTTCTCCGCTGTCAGTCGAGCCAAGGACCGCAACGCCAAGGGTATCAAGTCCGTATCCTCAGCAACTTGATCAGAGTGCTCACCAAGCGTCACGGCTGCGTCAGAATCCAAAGCGGGATCGGCTGCGCCAAAGGCCATTGCGACAATCTCGGCAGCGCAACGCGCGGCAGCCCCATTGTCGACTTCGACGAAGTCATTGGCGTCGGTGTCGGCCACGGTCAAAAGCGCGTGCCGCACGGCTTCGACACCCGCAGAAGAATACTCCTCTTCGACCCAGTCGAGAGCAGTATCGTCTTCTAAAATGCCTACGCCCCAAGCGCCCATGATCTGATCCTTCCTTACCGGTACGGTGCGTCGATTTCGAGATTTCGCGCGATCTCAGCTTCCCAACGGGCGCCATTTTCCAGGAGCTTGTCTTTGTCGTAGAACAGCTCTTCGCGGGTCTCTGTGGCGAATTCGAAGTTTGGGCCTTCGACAATCGCGTCCACCGGGCAAGCTTCTTGGCAGAAACCACAGTAGATGCATTTGGTCATGTCGATGTCATAGCGCGTGGTGCGGCGGGAGCCATCTTCGCGTGGTTCCGCGTCAATGGTGATCGCCTGAGCCGGGCAGATCGCCTCGCACAGCTTACACGCAATGCAGCGCTCTTCGCCGTTGGGATACCGACGCAGGGCGTGTTCGCCCCTGAAGCGCGGAGACAACGGGCCTTTTTCGTGTGGGTAGTTCACGGTGGCCTTGGGCTTGAAGAAGTACTTCATGCCCAGTTTGAAGCCGCCCAAGAAATCCTTCAGCAGGAAGTAGCCGGCAGCGCGTTTGTAGTCGATTGCCGTCATATCAGCCTCCAATCGCCCAGCGGGCGTAGGCACCGCCGAAGAGTTCAAATTTCGCAAGGAACGACACCAGCACAACCCAGATCAAGGACATGGGCAGGAAGACTTTCCAACCGATGCGCATCAGCTGGTCGTAGCGGTAGCGCGGGGAGATGGCTTTCACCATCGAGAAGATGAAGAACACGAAGCAGATCTTCAGCAACATCCAGAGGATGCCGTCTGGCAGACCCGGGATCGGGGAGAGCCAGCCGCCGAGGAACAGCAGCGACACCAGCGCGCACATCAGAACGATGGCCACGTATTCACCAATCATAAACAGCAGGAACGGAGTGGAGGAGTATTCCACCTGATAGCCTGCGACGAGTTCGGATTCCGCTTCCGGAAGGTCAAACGGAGGGCGGTTGGTTTCCGCCATGGCCGAGATCAGGAAGAGGAACATCATTGGGAAGTGTGGCAGCCAATACCAGCTGAAGATGCCGTAGTTTCCGTCTTGAGCGGCGACAATGTCGCCGAAGTTCATTGAGCCGGTGGTGATGATCACACCGATGATGATCAGGCCCAAAGACACTTCGTAAGAGATCATCTGCGCCGCAGAGCGCAACGAGCCCAAGAACGGGTATTTGGAGTTGGACGCCCAACCACCCATGATCACGCCGTAAACCTCCAGCGAGCTGACAGCCATCACATAGAGGATCGCAACATTGATGTCAGACACCACCCAGCCGTCGTTAAACGGGATCACAGCCCAGGCGATGAGCGCCATCACCAAGCTGACCATGGGAGCCAGCAAGAAGACCACTTTGTCCGAGCCTGCAGGGTAGACGATTTCTTTCACTGCGTATTTGATGAAGTCAGCAAAACTCTGCAGCAGGCCAAAAGCGCCCACAACGTTTGGACCGCGACGCAGCTGCACCGCCGCCCAGACCTTACGGTCGGCATAAAGCAGGAATGCCAGTGCCACCAAAAGGGGCACGACAACCGCCAGCACCTGCCCCAATGTCAGGAGAGTGATGCCGAGGTATGTGGTGGTAAAGAATTCAGTCATGGGTCCTCACACCGTAGGTATTCCGTTGTCTTCGCAGTTCGCGACAATGACTTCGGCGTCGATTGTTTTGAGACCACGGGGCAGCGCGGCGGAGATGGTGTACACTGCATCCCCTGTCCACAGGTCGCCCTGATTGTTGGTTGTTGTGCGCACATGGCGCGCGAAGCCAAAGCCGCGAATAAGCGCATATTGCGCCGCCGCACATTCGGCGTAGTCGTGGACGTCTTTTTCGTTCCGCGCGCCAGTCATGGCGACGTGGAAGTTGACGAGGTCCCCTTCCAGCAGGCGCGTGTCCACACTTGTATAATGCGGATCGAACCCACCTCCCTCACGTGTCACATCCGAGCCGGTCTGCGGAGTGCAGGCCGACAGCCCGGCCAAAGCGGCCGCGGCGATTGGGATATGGAGGCGGGAGATGATCATCTGATGACTTACTCTGCGGCGATCTGTGCGCTCGTGCGCGCCGTCGCAGCAGCAGAGAGCTCCGCCATCAGCGTACTTGCACGTGCAACTGGGTTGGTCAGGTAGAAATCAGAAATCGTTGTAGAGAAGTCACCTGTCTTCAAGGTAACCGGCTCAAGTGGCTGCCATGGGTTTTCTACCACCTGGTCGATCTGTTTGAGATGCGGCACCGCAGCCACCAGCGCCTGGCGCAGTTGAGCGAGGCTATCATAGTCCAGAGGCGCGCCCAGTTCAGCGCTCAAAGCCCGCAGGATCGCCCAGTTTTCTTTGGCTTGTCCTGGTGCAAAACCGGCGCGCATCGACAATTGAGGGCGACCTTCGGTGTTTACAAACACGCCATTTTCTTCGGTGTAGGCTGCCGCTGGCAAGATCACATCTGCGCGGTGCGCACCACGATCCCCATGGCTGCCTTGATAGATCACTATCGGACCATCGGCGATTTCAACTTCATCTGCACCAAGATTGAAGATCACGTCTGCACCTTCAAGTGCTTTGGGCACGCCACCTTCAGTCACTGCACCCACATCCAGCGCACCCACGCGTGAAGCGGCTGTGTGCAGAACCAGCATCTTGCCGCCAAGTTTCTCGGTCGCGGCCATACACTGGCTGAGTACAGCCACAGCATCGCCCTCACCAAGGGCACCTTGACCTACAATGACAATAGCCCCGTCTTTAGGTTCCAAAGTGTCTACCAATTGAACAAGTGCTTCACGGCCCGCACCTGCAACCGTGTGGTCATAAGTCAGGTTCATGCCAGATTGACCGATCACGGTGACGTTTGCACCTTTGGTCCACGCTTTGCGAATACGCGCGTTCAGCACAGGCGCCTCGTCCCGTGGGTTGGTGCCAATCAGATAAATTTCTTTGGCGTTGTCGATGTCTTCGATAGACGCGTTGCCCACATAAGCAGACCGGTTATCAGTAGGCATCGGCGCGCCGTTGGTGCGGCATTCGATGGAACCCTCGAGCCCTTCGACCAATTGTTTGAGAGCAAAGACTGCCTCAGTTGGGGCCAGATCCCCGACCAGCGCGGCGATTTTCTTGCCATTCATCGCTTCAGCAGCGGCGGAAAGAGCCTCGCTCCAGGTCGCTGGCTTCAATTTTCCGTCGACACGCACGTAAGGCTGATCCAGACGCTGGCGACGCAGACCATCCCACACAAAACGCGTTTTGTCTGAAATCCACTCTTCATTCACGCCGTCGTGGTTGCGCGGCAGTATGCGCATCACTTCGCGGCCCTTGGTGTCCACCCGTATGTTAGAACCAAGCGCGTCCATCACGTCGATGGTTTCTGTCTTGGTCAGTTCCCACGGGCGCGCGGTGAAGCTGTAAGGCTTGGAAGTCAGCGCGCCAACCGGACACAGGTCAATGATGTTGCCCTGCAAGTTGCTGTCGAGTGTCTGGTTCAGATAGCTGGTGATCTCTGCATCTTCGCCACGGCCCGTCTGGCCCATCTGGGTGATACCCGCCACTTCAGTAGTGAAGCGCACGCAACGGGTGCAGGAAATACAGCGTGTCATAGTGGTGGACACCAGTGGACCAAGGTCCAGATCGTCGACCGCACGCTTGCCTTCATTAAAGCGGTTTTCGCTGATACCGTATGCCATGGCCTGATCCTGAAGATCGCACTCGCCGCCCTGATCGCAGATCGGGCAATCCAGCGGGTGGTTGATCAGCATGAACTCCATCACACCTTCACGCGCCTTTTTCACCATTGGCGAGTTGGTTTTTACCACCGGTGGCTGACCTTCCGGACCGGGGCGAAGATCGCGCACCTGCATCGCGCAAGAAGCGGCAGGCTTGGGCGGCCCGCCCACAACCTCGACAAGACACATGCGGCAGTTGCCGGCAATCGAGAGACGCTCATGGTAGCAAAAACGCGGGATTTCCACGCCTGCTTCTTCGCAGGCCTGGATCAGGGTCATTGCGCCCTCTACCTCGACTTCAGTCTCGTCGATTATGATCTTGCGGAGGTCAGACATTGCTTATTTCGCCCTCAAATACACGCCAATCGCGCTGTTACGTTCGATTTCCGCGCGTCCAAGCGCACAGACAGATTCCGGATCTTCCAAAGAGACACCTTTGTGTTTCAAAAAGGCGTCGCCACGCTTGCGCATGCGCTCTTTCTCTTCGTCGGACTTGATAAATGCTTTGATTTCCTCATCGGAGTAGCCGAGCTTACGCGCTTTGCGAATGAGCCCCCAACCATCCGCCACTCCTTTGAGTTTGCGTGGCTCTAAACTGTCGCAGTTTTCACTGAGTTCGAAAGCCACCAATGCCCAATACAATGGGTCATTGATTTCCTTCACCTCACGCAAAGGCGGATTTGCAACAGCGGCGCCACTCAACAGGATGGTTGTAGCCACAAAGATGGATGTCAGACGGATCATTTGCTCACTCCTTTTGAAACGGCAAAGTTGTCCTTTGCCAAGGAGGACAGAGGCAAAAGCCCCGTTGATAGGCAATAACAGCCGGAATATGTCGGATAACCGATCACGGGCGGCAATATCCTTCCAGCCTGATTTTATCATCTACGGGAATGATGGTTTCCGTTTCCGGCCCAATCACCCAATCCATTTTCGAAGTACCATATTCTTTGATGCAGTATTTGACCGCCTCAAAACCGCCAGCCTGACGCGCTCCGGTCAGGTTTTGGTTGGCCCGCGAAACAACCACCTCAAAGTGATCGCGCTCTTCTTTGGATACTTTGTTGGCTTTCGCCTTGTACTGATAGCCCTCAAAAAGGACTCGCTCGCGTTTGCTCTTAAAGCTAGCACGCCAGTTGTCGCCACAGGCCGAAAGCGCCGTAGTTGCAATAAGCAACCCGGTGATGATGGCTGGCGTCTTCCGCTGGCGTGAAATCTTCATATTGAGCATTCTTCGTACTTACTCCGCCGCAAAGGCGCCCATGCGCCCGGTTTGGTTAGCCTTAATCCGGTCTTCAATCTCTTCACGGAAATTGCGGATCAAACCCTGAATTGGCCACGCTGCCGCGTCGCCCAAAGCGCAAATTGTGTGGCCTTCGACCTGTTTGGTCACATCCCATAACATGTCGATCTCTTCGATCTCGGCTTCACCACGCACCAGACGATCCATGACGCGCATCATCCAACCGGTGCCTTCGCGGCAGGGCGTACATTGGCCACAGCTTTCGTGCTTATAGAACTTGGACAGGCGCCAGATCGCTTTAATGATGTCAGTCTGCTTGTCCATCACGATAACGGCCGCGGTGCCGAGACCAGAGCCGAGATCGTTGCGCAGGTAGTCAAAGTCCATGATCGCGTCGCGCATATTTTCACCGCGCACACAGGGTACCGAAGAGCCACCTGGGATCACAGCCAGCAGGTTGTCCCAGCCGCCGCGGATGCCGCCACAGTGTTTTTCGATCAGCTCCTCAAAGGAGATCGACATCTCTTCTTCAACAACGCAAGGATTGTTCACGTGGCCGGAGATGCCAAACAGCTTGGTACCAGCGTTGTTCGGACGGCCGAAGCCAGCAAACCACTCGCCACCACGGCGCAGGATGGTGGGTACAACCGCGATGGATTCCACGTTGTTCACTGTAGTTGGGCAGCCGTATAGACCTGCACCCGCCGGGAACGGCGGCTTCATGCGCGGCATGCCTTTTTTGCCTTCGAGGCTTTCCAGAAGTGCGGTTTCTTCGCCGCAAATGTAGGCGCCTGCCCCATGATGCAGGAAGAGATCAAAGTCCCAACCAGAACCAGCTGCGTTTTTGCCCAGAAGGCCAGCGTCGTAAGCTTCATCGATTGCGGCTTGCAGTGCTTCACGCTCGCGGATGTATTCACCGCGAATGTAGATGTAGCAGGTGTGCGCGTTCATCGCGAAAGAGGCAATCAAGGCTCCTTCGATCAGAGTGTGCGGATCGTGGCGCATGATTTCGCGATCCTTACAGGTGCCAGGCTCGGATTCATCAGCGTTGATGACCAGGTAGGCAGGGCGACCATCGCTTTCCTTCGGCATGAAGGACCACTTCAGACCGGTTGGGAAACCCGCACCGCCACGCCCACGTAGGCCAGACGCTTTCATGGTGTCGATGATCGGTTCCCGCCCCTGCTGGATCAGTTTGGCGGTGCCATCCCAGTGACCGCGCGCCTTTGCGCCCGCCAATGTACGGTCATGCATGCCGTAGAGGTTGGTAAAGATACGGTCTTGATCTTTGAGCATCCCGTTACCCTTTGTCTGCCTGACGCGCGCGCCAGATCTGATAGATGTTGACCAACGCCCAGATCAGCGCGGCCATTGCAGCAAAATCAAACAGCAACGCAAAGCGCCCTGGCAATCCCGCCATCTTTCCAATCACGTTGAGGGCCAGCCAAATCAGAATGGTTCCGGCGATCACCACCGACACCAAACGGCTTTTGCGTGCCGTGTCCTGATCCGATTGTCTCTCAGTCATTTATCAATCCTCGTAGACGTCGCCTTTGGCGACTTTCTTGGAGAACTCAGTTTCCTCGCCAGCGGCGAGACGTTTGGCTTGATCGACCCAACCGTCGCGCTCGATACGGCCTTTGAACGACAGTTTGTCGTCCATGTCGGCGATATCTTCTGTGTTCCAGGCCGCTATCTGTGCAAAGGTTGTCACGCCATTGTCGTGCAACTTCTTCTCCAACGCCGGGCCTACACCCTTCAGCTGTTTCAGATCATCAGCGCCGCCTGCGGCGGAGGCTTTCTTAGCGGCAGGCTTCTTTGCCTTTGGCTTTTCCGCCTTGGCCTCTGCCTTCTCAACCTTTTTCGCCTTAGGCTTCTCCGCCCTCTTTGCTTCTTCGGCTTGCTTCACAGCGGGTCTCGGCGTTGGCGCGGGCTTCGGCGGTTGACCTTCGGCAGCGCGGCCTGCAACAACACCGTCCTTGCCGATCCACGGCGTGAGCATTGGTACTTCGGTACCGTCAATGCGCTTGATACTGTCGCCGATGTCCGTCGCCAGCTGAGCGGAGGCATTGTACTGTGTTTTGCCGCTGTCGTATTCGGTCAGGCTGGTCAGGCCGGAGAGCGGCTCTGAAGCGTAGCGACCGTTTTGCGGACCGGGTGTTGGCACTTTGCCAGCGGCCATCTCATCCAGCATTTTGGCAAATCCGTCTGCGGTCAGGTCCTCGTAGTAGTCTTTGCCAATCTGCGCCATCGGTGCGTTGGTGCAGGCCCCTAGGCATTCGACCTCTTCCCAAGAGAATTTGCCGTCCGCAGACAACTCATGTGGCTTGGCGGCGATTTTCTCGCGACACACCGCGATCAGGCCTTCGGCACCGCAGATCATGCAGGACGTGGTGCCGCAGATCTGAATATGGGCGACTGAACCCACCGGCTGCATCTGGAACATGAAGTAGAACGACGCCACTTCGAGCACACGGATGTAGGCCATGTCGAGCATGTCGGCGACAGCTTCGATCGCGGGTTTTGAGAGCCAGCCTTCCTGCTCCTGTGCGCGCCACAAAAGTGGGATCACAGCGGAGGCCTGACGGCCCTCGGGGTATTTGGTGATCTGAGCCTCGGCCCAAGTCTGGTTTGCCTCAGAGAAAGCAAAGCTTTCCGGCTGTTCGTGATACAAACGACGGAGCATTAGTTTTCAAACTCCTCAAACGGAATGCAGGTCGCGGACACCGCGCCCTCCGGAATGTCTTCGCCCTGCGCTTGCGCGTCAAAAGCGGCGTCTTTGACATCCATGCGGCACAGAAACCCACCATCGTCGGTCTCAACCAGGACGACGTTTTCACGAATGTTCAGATACCCGTTGGAATTGGCAATCATCTCCAGAAAGGAGGATTCTGCACAAACAGGTGCAGCCAGCGACAATAGGGAAGCTGTAACAAGGGCGTATGTTTTCACCTATCGATCTCCCCGAACACGATGTCCATAGTTCCGATGATGGCGGCCACGTCGGCAAGCTGGTGGCCGGTAGTAATGTGGTCCATCGCCTGCAAATGCAGGTAGCCCGGCGCGCGCAGCTTAGCGCGGTAAGGTTTGTTGGTGCCATCGGCCACCATGTAGACGCCAAATTCGCCTTTGGGCGCTTCAACCGAAGCATAAACTTCGCCAGCAGGGACGTGGAACCCTTCGGTGTAGAGCTTAAAGTGGTGGATCAGGCTTTCCATCGAGGTTTTCATGTCGCCGCGCTTGGGCGGGGTAAGCTTGCCGCGAGACAACACGTCGCCAGTGGCTTCGCGTAGTTTGTGGATCGCCTGACGCATGATCGACAGAGATTGACGCATTTCTTCCATGCGCATCAGATAACGGTCATAACAGTCGCCGTTCTTGCCGACCGGGATCTGGAATTCAAATTCGTCGTAACACTCATAGGGTTGCGCGCGGCGCAGATCCCATGCGAGGCCAGCAGAGCGCGCCATGACGCCGGACATCGCAAAGTCCAATACGTCTTGCTCTGTCACCACGCCAATGTCGACGTTGCGCTGTTTGAAAACACGGTTTTCGGTCAGCAGCGCGTCAATATCGGCCAGCACTTCGGGGAACTCAATCGCCCATTCTTCGATGTCGTCCACCAGCTGATCGGGCAGATCCTGATGCACACCACCGGGGCGGAAATACGCCGCGTGTAGACGAGCGCCACAGGCCCTCTCATAAAACACCATCAGCTTTTCGCGCTCTTCAAAACCCCACAGCGGCGGGGTCAGCGCGCCAACGTCCATCGCCTGTGTGGTGACGTTCATCAGGTGGTTCAGAATCCGGCCGATTTCGCAGAACAGAACACGAATGAGCTGTGCACGACGGGGAACTTCGGTGCCGGTCAACTTTTCAATTGCCAGACACCATGCGTGTTCCTGATTCATCGGCGCCACATAGTCAAGGCGGTCGAGATACGGCAGGTTTTGCAGGTAGGTGCGGCTTTCCATCAGCTTTTCGGTGCCGCGGTGCAGCAAGCCAACGTGCGGGTCGCAACGCTCAACAATTTCACCATCTAACTCCAACACCAGACGCAGCACGCCGTGCGCCGCAGGGTGTTGCGGGCCGAAGTTGATGTTGAAGTTGCGGATCTGCTGTTCGCCGCTCAGCGCATCCACGCTGCCGTCGTCAAATTTGGAGCCGTCCATCATTTCGCGTCCCCTTTCTCGTCACCAGGTAGGATGTAGTTGGCACCTTCCCACGGGGACATGAAATCAAACTGGCGGTAGTCCTGTGTCAGCTGCACAGGCTCATAAACCACGCGTTTTTGCACTTCGTCATAGCGCACTTCGGTGTAGCCAGTGGTGGGGAAGTCCTTGCGCAGCGGGTGGCCGCGGAAGCCATAGTCCGTCAGCAGGCGACGCAAGTCTGGGTGGTTGGAGAAGATGATTCCGAACATGTCGAAGACTTCACGCTCAAACCAGTTGGCGGACGGGTGCACCGGCACAATCGAAGGCACCATTTCATCTTCGCGCACCGACACACGCAAACGCACGCGCTGGTTCTGATACATGCTCAGGAAGTGGTAGACGACGTCAAAGCGCTTGGACCGTTCCGGGTAATCCACCGCAGTTACGTCCACGAGGGTTGAGAAGCGACAAGTTGGGTCCGTTTTCAGGAACTCCACGAACGGGGCAATATTGGCCGGCGTGACGTTGATTGTCAGTTCGTCAAACGCCACATCCCAACCCAGCACACAATCCGGGCGCTTGAGTTCGATGTGGGCGCCAAGTTCTTTCAGGGCTTCGGTCATCGTTCAATGGTCCCCGTGCGGCGGATTTTGCGTTGCAGCTGCAACAGGCCGTAAAGCAGCGCCTCTGCGGTGGGCGGGCAGCCCGGCACGTAGATGTCGACCGGCACAATACGGTCACAGCCGCGCACAACGGAATAGCTGTAGTGATAATAACCGCCGCCATTGGCGCAGGAGCCCATGGAAATCACATAGCGTGGCTCTGGCATCTGGTCATAAACCTTGCGCAGTGCCGGCGCCATTTTATTTGTCAGCGTGCCAGCCACGATCATGACATCGGACTGGCGCGGGGAAGCACGCGGCGCGATGCCAAAACGCTCTGCATCGTAGCGCGGCATAGAGGTGTGCATCATCTCAACGGCGCAGCAAGCCAGGCCAAAGGTCATCCAGTGCAGGGAGCCTGTGCGCCCCCAGTTAATAAGGTCTTCGGCGTTAGTCAGCAGAAAGCCTTTGTCCTGCAATTCGGAATTCAGCGCCTTGGTGACAACTTCTTTGTCCACACCGGCAGTGTTTGCGCCTGTCATCACTCCCATTCCAGAGCTCCCTTCTTCCATTCATAGGCAAAGCCAATGGTAAGTACGGCGAGAAACACCATCATGGACCAAAAACCGACCATAGAAACGTCCTTGAAGGCCACAGCCCAAGGGAAAAGGAAGGCGATTTCCAGATCGAAGATGATGAAAAGAATCGACACGAGGTAGAACCGAACGTCAAATTTCATACGGGCGTCATCAAAGGCGTTGAAACCACATTCGTATGCTGAGACCTTTTCAGGATCTGGCTTGCGTACGGCCAAGACAACGGCTGCGAGGATGAAAACAAGACCGAGACCGATGGCAACGGCAGCGAAGATGAGGATGGGAAAGTACTCCCGCAGCATCTCTTCCAAGGGTAGCTCCTTTCATGCACGCCAGCACGGTGCAGTCAAATGGCTGTATAAACTCCTCTCGGGGTTTACCCCTGCCCCTAGGCGGGGTCAATATTTAGCGCAAGTTATGAGCAAGACGTGACATTGATGTTTTTGCTTTAAATTTAATAACTTATCCTGTTTTGCATCTATGTGCGGCATTAAGCCGGTGTCATTTTTTCCCGCCCAGCACTTGAAACAGGACAAATTGACCTTTTGATTCCGCCTCCCCTCAAAATCCTAGAAAATCGCTAGGGAACAGGCATGCCCATAACAAATGGCATGGCAGTGACTGACATTCGTAAAAATCGTGATCTATCGGTTATTTAGAGTTTAACGGCTGTGAGGGCATATGTGCGCCTTCACAGAAAAGGTATTCAGATCAGGACACCCAAGATGGCTTTTGCTTGGCAAAGAAGGCGCCGATGCCGTCTTTGGCTTCTTGCCCTTCCCAACAGGCCACCAACTCGCCAATGGTATGGTCGATCACATCGTCATCAATCTTTGGCCCCAACGTCCGAGCAAGCGCCTTGGCTCGTGCCACCGCTTGTGGCGCGCATGCTAAATAGGGCGCGACTTCCGCTTCCACCGTAGCGTCCAGCTCCTCGGCAGGTACTGCCTTGGCCAAGAGCCCCAGCGTGACCGCCTCTGTCGCTTTGAAAAGGCGGGCAGACATAAAGACCCGACGGGCCATGGCTTCCCCCATGCGTGACAGAACGTAAGGGCCGATGGTGGCTGGAATCAAACCAAGCTTGGTCTCGGTCAACCCCATGGTCAGGCTGTCCACCCCAATGGCGACATCACAAACGCTGGCCATGCCAACACCGCCGCCAAAGGCATTACCCTGCAACCGGCCGATGAGCGGCTTGGGCAGGGTGTTGAGCGCTTGAAGCGACTCCGCCAGTTTGCGTGCCTCCACAAAACGGGTGTCCGGATCAGCCGCCATTTGCGCCTGCATCCAGCCAAGGTCTCCTCCGGCACAGAAGCTCTTTCCTGCACCGGTCAGTACTACCACACGCACAGCGTCGTCCGCGCCCAGCGCCTCGGCAGCCTGCTTCAACTCGACGATCATCTGTCCGGACATCGCATTATGCTTTTCCGGTCGGTTCAGAGTGAGCGTGGCTACACCGCGTTCGTCGACGGTGATGGTGAGGGTTTCGTAAGCCATTCTATCTCCTCTCAATTAGACATCGACTACACGCATGGCCAGCGCCATCTCTGCGGCTCGCGAGAGTACGGCTGTGTCGAGACCTGTCTCATAGCCCAGCGCCTTTAGATGCGCATCCACGGCTTCCGTTGCGACATTGCCTTTAGCACCCGGCGCGTAGGGGCACCCCCCCAGGCCACCAGCGGCAGCGTCATAAACGCGTACGCCTAAATCCAGCGAGGCCTCGATGTTCGCCAAGGCGCGACCAGCCGTGTCGTGATAGTGCCCTGCCAACTTGTTTGCAGGCACCCCTTCCAGGACCGCTTTCAGCATCGCAGAGATACTCTCTGGCGTGCCCTGACCAATGGTGTCGCCCAGGCTGATTTCATAGCAGCCCGCATCAAACAGGTGTTTCGCGACCTCCGCGACCTTCTCTGGCGGTGTGGCGCCATCATACGGACAATCAGTGACGCAGCTCACATAGCCGCGCACAGGCAGGCCGATGTCTTTGGCAGCCGTCACCACTGGCGCAAAACGTTCCAAGCTCTCCGCGATGGTGGCATTGATATTAGCTTTCGAAAAGCCTTCAGAGGCAGAGCCAAAAATCGCAATTTCATCCGCTTTGGCCGCAACCGCGCCCTCAAAACCGCGCATGTTGGGCGTGAGAGCAGCGTAGCTGATACCTTCCGCACGATTGATCCCTGCAAGGACATCCGCAGAATCCGCCATTTGTGGCACCCATTTCGGGCTGACAAAGCTGGCCACCTCAATGCGCTTGAACCCCGCTTTAGACAAGCAATCCACCAACGCAATTTTCTCGGACGTCGGGATTTGGCGCTTCTCGTTTTGTAGCCCATCCCGCGGACCCATTTCGAAAATTTCAACGGTGTTGGACATGGTTACGCCCCCTACTCCGGCACATCATAGAAGTCTTGCGTATAAAACTGCTGTTCCCCCTCAGCGGCTTGCGCCGCCTGATAGGCCGAACGTGCTTCGATGCGCCGCAAATAGGCCGTCGTCAAAGGGTAGTTGTCAAACCGCACATAGCGGCTGGCGCTTTCGGGCGTGAATCCCATCATAACGTCTGCGGCCGAAAATCCGCTGCCCAACAGAAACTCTCTTCCGTCGGCCAATACGCCTTCAACAGCTTTCAACGCAATCGCCAGCCGTTTGGTTTCAATCCCCATCACGGTGGGCGACTTCATCCAGTTTTTGGGCAAAAACAAGTGCTGCATATTAAGGTTCTGAATGCCCGCTGCGATAGTTTCTGGGTCATGCAGCCATTGCAGCCAGTCGGCACGTTCGTCGCTGCCAACCTCTGGCACCCAGCTGTGCCCCTCGCGGGTTTCGCAAAGGTACTGCACAATGGCGCCGCTTTCATACAGCACGCGCCCATCGATCTCCAAAGCCGGCACGCGCCGGGCTGGCGACATGGCTTTGAATGCGGGCTGTTGCAGTGAACCATCCATGATCTGGTAAGGCACAATCTCCACCGCCTCGCCCAGTTCGTGCAAAAGCCAGTTCACCCGAAAGGAGCGACTGCCCGCGATGGAATGCAGGACCGCGCTCATGCCTCGTCTTCTTCCAGCAGGATCAGGGCGGTGCCGTCCTCAACCTGCGCGCCCTCGGTGGCTAAGACATCCGCCACAACACCATCTCGCGGTGCGAGCAGCGAATGCTCCATTTTCATGGCTTCCAGAATGGCCAAGCGATCGCCTTCGCTGACTTCTTGACCGGCTTCTGCAAAAATAGCTTTCACTAGGCCTGGCATCGGTGCGGCAATCACGTTGCCGCCCGCCCCGCCTTCATTTTCACGGTCGAGCGGGTCCACAACAGTGAAGCGATAGCCGTTGCCCCAGAATACGGTCAGCTCATCGCCGTGTTTTGCGGCGCGCGCGGGCACTTTGACTGTGTCAACCCACCAGCTGCCGCCTTTGTAGGTGACAGTGTGTTCCGCCTCGCCAACTTGAACCGTGTAGTTGGCGGTGCCATTCACACGCACATCTACATCAATACGCTCTTCATTGTGGATCAGAGACACGCTGTGTGTGAGCGGAGACCACAGCACCAGCGTTTCGGCTGGCGCAGATCCATCCAGTGGCCGCAAGCCCAACGCGGTCAGCGCCGCCACCGAGCGCGCCTTTGTACAGGCCGTCGGCTGCACCGCCAGCGCATCGATGTGGCGCTCGATCAAACCGGTGTCGACATCGCCCGCCACAAAGTTGGGCTGCGCCGCCAGCAAGGCCAGGAAGCTCACGTTGGTCACTGTGCCGCCAACATCCGTCCACCGTAGGGCGCGCTCCAACTGCTTAAGCGCTATCTCGCGGGTGGAACCGTGCACCACCAGTTTGGCGATCATCGGATCATACCACGGGCTGATGGTATCCCCTGCCCGCACCCCACTGTCGATGCGTGCTTCAACAGGGAACGCCAAATGTGAGAGTGTACCGGTTGCAGGTAAGAAGCCTTTCGGCACGTCCTCAGCATAAATGCGTGCTTCAAAAGAGTGACCGGTGATGGTCAGTTCATCTTGCTGCTTCGGAAGTGGTTCACCGGAGGCAACACGCAACTGCCATTCCACAAGGTCGACGCCAGTAATAGCTTCGGTAACAGGATGTTCCACCTGCAGGCGGGTGTTCATTTCCATGAACCAGAACCCATCCGGTCGCAGACCGTCTGACCCGTCCACAATAAACTCAATGGTGCCAGCGCCTTTGTAGTTGATCGCCTCGGCCGCGCGCACAGCGGCATCGCCCATCGCCGCGCGCATCTCTTCGGTCATGCCAGGCGCGGGGGCTTCTTCGATGACCTTCTGGTGGCGGCGCTGCAAAGAACAGTCCCGCTCAAACAGATGCACGGCCTTCTCACCATCTCCAAAGACCTGAACCTCAATGTGGCGTGGGCTTGTGACGTATTTTTCGATCAGAACATCGGGGTTGCCAAAGGCCGTGGTGGCCTCGCCCTGTGCAGAGGCCAGCGCGTCCGCAAACTCTGCGGGCTTCTCAACAAGGCGCATACCTTTGCCGCCACCGCCTGCGACGGCTTTGATCAACACCGGGTAGCCGATGACCTCGGCTTGTTCAGCCAAAAATGCCGCGTCCTGATTGGCGCCATGGTAACCCGGCACCACCGGCACATTGGCTTCTTCCATCAACGCCTTAGCGGCGTCTTTTAACCCCATGGCGCGGATGGCTTTGGCGGATGGCCCAATGAAGATCAGGCCAGCCGCCTCGACCGCTTCCACAAACTCCGGATTTTCCGAGAGAAAGCCGTAGCCGGGGTGGATGCCTTGCGCGCTGCTGTCCAGCGCGGCGGCGATGAGCACGTCACCTTTAAGGTAGCTTTCCGCCGGTGCCGCACCGCCAATGTGTACAGCTTGATCTGCCAGCGCGACATGTTTTGCCGTGGCGTCCGCATCCGAGTAAACGGCGACGGTTTTCACGCCCATCTTGCGGGCGCTTTCAATCACACGACATGCGATTTCACCACGGTTGGCTATCAGGATTTTTTCAAACATTCTTTTTCCTCACCACCAAGATCCGTTGGATCGTTGTGTCAGATGCGCACGCACATAAGCAGGCAACGGCCAAGCTTCTCTGTCCATATCGCTAATTTTTCCAAGGTACCCATCGCTGTACGCATGATCGTAGAGTTCACGATGGATTGTGATTTCTATGCGCTCATGCGCGGTTTCGACCTGTGATTTGGTTTTTTCGATTTCATCGCGCAGTTTGGTCCCATCACTTTTGGCGGTAAAAACCCTCGCAATGCCAAGTCCCTGCATCACCTTACTGCCAGCCGACAAAGCCAAGGCGAGCACCAAATTAGACACCAGCCCTCCAACAAGATTGATCGCATTGCCGAAACTCAGCCAACCCCATTTTGAGTTTTTGCTCGCGGCAAGTTCGGTGCGCATGCGATCAAACTCATTTGCAAAGACTTCGCGGAACTGCCGGGCAAACAGCGTTCGACTAAAGTCGGCACGCCCTGCAAACACTTGCAATACAGAGCGGACAAAAAGGCCGGACCGAGATTTTTCCACAAACTCCTCAAAGTCGAAGAGAAAGAAGTAGTCTTCGGCATCGTTGGAATTGTGCACCAGGTACACAGCAATTTCGACCTCTCGCGTGACATCCGGCCATGAGAGATCACCAAGCGAAACGCTTGGCAGTTTTTCCATAAGCTTTTTCCCGAAATCACGCATTGTTCTTTACTTTACCCTTACATCCGGAACACGCCGAATTTGGTCTCCTCAATTGGTGCGTTCAGGGAAGCCGTGAGGCTCAGATGCAGCACGTCACGGGTCTTGCGTGGGTCCACAATGCCATCGTCCCAAAGGCGAGCGGAGGCATAGAGCGGGTGGCTTTGTTCTTCGAACATGTCCAGCGTGGGCTGTTTGAAGGCGGCTTCTTCCTCAGTCGACCATGTACCACCCTGACGCTCGATGGCATCGCGCTTGACCGTTGCGAGAACGCCCGCAGCCTGTTCGCCGCCCATCACGGAAATGCGGCTGTTGGGCCAGCTCCAGAGGAAGCGCGGTGAGTAAGCACGGCCGGCCATACCGTAGTTGCCTGCACCAAAGGAACCGCCAACCAGCATGGTGATTTTGGGCACTTTGGTGGTGGCCACGGCGGTCACCATTTTCGCGCCGTGACGGGCGATGCCTTCGGCCTCATATTTCTGGCCAACCATAAAGCCGGTGATGTTTTGCAGGAACACCAGCGGGATACCGCGTTGAGAACAAAGTTCGACAAAATGCGCGCCTTTGGCGGCACTTTCGGAATAGAGCACGCCGTTGTTGGCGATGATGCCGACCGGGCAGCCCTTCACATGGGCAAAGCCACAGACCAGCGTTTCGCCAAAGCGCTTTTTGAATTCGTCAAAACGTGAGCCGTCCACGACACGAGCAATGACCTCACGAATATCGTAAGGCGTGCGCAGGCCACCGGGCACCACGCCAAGGATTTCCTCCGGATCATACGCTGGCTCTTCCGATGTTTGCCAATCCACGGTTAGCGGCTTTGTCCGGTTGAGGTGCTTCAGAGCATCGCGCGCTAGAGCAAGCGCGTGGGCATCGTCATCTGCCAAGTAATCAGCCACACCCGACAGCCGGGTGTGCACATCGCCGCCGCCTAGGTCTTCGGCACTCACAACTTCACCGGTTGCAGCTTTCACCAGCGGTGGCCCTGCGAGGAAGATGGTACCCTGCTCTTTCACGATGATGGTCACGTCCGACATGGCGGGCACGTAGGCACCACCGGCGGTACACGAGCCCATCACCACAGCAACCTGAGGGACGCCTTTGGCTGACATGTTCGCTTGATTAAAGAAGATACGGCCGAAGTGATCGCGATCCGGAAAAACTTCGTCCTGTTGAGGCAGGTTGGCGCCGCCGCTGTCCACTAGATAGACACAGGGCAGATTATTCTGCTCGGCAATCTCTTGGGCCCGCAGGTGCTTTTTCACCGTCATCGGGTAGTAAGTGCCGCCCTTCACCGTGGCGTCATTGCAGACCACCATGACCTCTTGCCCATGCACGCGGCCGATCCCGGCCACGACACCGGCACAGGGCGCGGCCCCGTCATACATGCCATGCGCTGCGGTTGCGCCTACTTCCAGAAATGGAGAGCCGGGATCAAGCAAGCCGGCTACGCGTCGGCGCGGCAGCTTTTTTCCACGGCTTTCGTGACGGGCGCGAGACTTCTCGCCCCCCCCCATCTGAGCCGCCTCAGCCACCTGACGCACATCGTCAATCATCTGAAGATGCGCCGCGCGATTTTCGGCAAAGTCCTCAGACGAGGTGATCACCTTGGATTGAAGTTTCATGAGACCCCCATTTTGGCGTCGGGCAAACCCTGCTGGTTTGCGACAATTGAAAGGTGCGAAAGCTGCTCGAGAGGCAGACATTGACACGTGATATTCAGCCTGTGATCTCGCAAGCCAAAAGATGTATCTAGCAAACATATTCCATTTTCTTGATCTATATCAGAGAAGCGACTCGGCGGCATTGCTAGACACGCTTTGTTAACTGGAATTTCTAACGAAGAATGGGTTTCACCATGAAACGTATCAGCGCAACATTGGCTCTCACCACAGCCTTGGCCACCGTGATTGGTGGCGGAGCCTTGGCTCAATCCGCTGGAGACTGGACCTTGGGTGTTGGTGTTGGCTACTTGAAGCCGAAATCTGACAGCGGAACAATCGCGGGCGGCAGCGGCAGCATCGACAGCGATGTGCGGCCGATCTTCACCGCAGAGTATTTTTTCTGGGACAACGTCGGTATTGAGCTTCTCGCAGCAACCCCATTTAAACACGATATTTCCGTGAATGGTGGCTACGCCGCAACGACAAAGCACCTGCCGCCCACCCTGTCGGTCAACTACCACTTTTACACCGGTTCCAAATGGAAACCCTATGCCGGAGTTGGCGTCAACTACACCAAGTTTTTTGATGAATCGACTCCTGTTGGGACGATCAGCCTTGATGACAGTTGGGATGTCGCCGTGCAGGCCGGCCTGGACTATCAGGTCAGCGAACGCGGAGCTGTGCGCTTGAACGTGCGTTGGTTTGACATCGACACAGACGTCACCCTGAACGGCGCGCCTGCTGGCACTGCCGAAATTGACCCTATTCTGGTTGGCGTGTCTTACGTTCATAAGTTCTGATCCGGTATGGGGCGCTTAGGCGCCCCAGCTGCAGTATTGCATGGCTGGTTGTTCCCTCAGAACCAGTCATGCATCTTTTTCTTAGGCCTGTGCTGTCATCAGCTCACGGCCAATCAACATGCGGCGGATTTCGCTGGTGCCAGCTCCAATTTCCATCAGCTTGGCATCGCGGAAAATTCGACCCACAGGATTGTCTGACAGATAACCAGCCCCGCCCATGGCCTGAACCGCTTGATGAGCTTGGGTCATAGCAACCTCAGACGCGTAGAGACAGCAGGCTGCAGCGTCTTGACGGGTGATACGGCCTTCGTCACAGGCTTTAGCACACTCATACACGTAAGCCCGAGCGGAGTTCATCGCGGTGTACATATCCGCGATCTTGCCTTGCATCAGTTGAAAGTTACCGATGGATTGGCCAAACTGTTTGCGCTCCACCATGTAAGGCATGATTTCGTCCAAACAGGCCGCAATGATACCGGTGCCGATGCCTGCCAGAACCACACGTTCGTAATCCAGACCGGACATGAGAACCGCGACACCTTTGCCTTCTTCACCGAGGATATTCTCAAATGGCACCTCAACATCTTCGAAGATCAGTTCGGCGGTGTTGGAACCGCGCATGCCAAGCTTGTCAAAGTGCGGAGAGGTGGAAAATCCCTTCATCTCTTTTTCGATCAGGAAGGCGGTGATGCCACGCGGGCCAGCATCCGGATCAGTTTTGGCATAGACCACAAGTGTGTCGGCGTCCGGCCCGTTGGTGATCCAGTATTTGTTGCCGTTCAGCACAAAGCGATCGTTTCGCTTCTCCGCCCGCAACTTCAGCGACACCACGTCGGAGCCTGCAGAGGGTTCGGACATTGCCAACGCTCCAACATGCTCACCCGATAACAGCCGAGGAAGATACTTGGCTTTCTGCTCGTCATTGCCGTTGAGCTTGATCTGATTCACGCAGAGGTTTGAGTGTGCGCCGTAAGACAACGACACCGAAGCAGAGGCGCGGGCGATTTCTTCCACCACAATCACATGCGCCAGATAGGACATGCCTGCCCCGCCAAATTCCTCAGGAACGGTGACCCCCAACAGACCCAAGTCCCCAAATTCTTTCCAAAGCTCATTGGGGAATTCGTTTTTAAGATCGATGTCCGCGGCCATCGGCTTGATGCGCTCTTGCGCAAAGCGGTGCACCATCTCGCGCAGCGCGTTGACGTCTTCACCCAGATCAAAATTCATCGTGTGCATGAACATGGGGCACCTCCTCTAGTTATTGAACAGTTGTTCAATAACTAGACCGAGTCGGGACCTGGATCAAGAAAATTTCGCGCCACCTGTCCTGCAACCACTCAAAAGGGCGGCATGAAACCATGCCGCCCTGCAAAACCTAATAATTACCTCAAAGACTTAGACTGTCACCGCGCAGCGCGCGCCTCCAAGGCGGGGTAACGCATGGCCAATGTCGCCCCCCGCGCCACAAAACTCACCATCAAAGCCAACCAAAGACCGTGGTTACCCAAAATAGGCATCAACAGCGCCACTGCGGCGAAGTAGATTATCGTTGAGAGCATCATCATGTTACGCATGTCTTTGGTTTGTGTCGCTCCGATGAATACTCCATCCAACATAAACGGCGCGACACCAAGCAGGGGAGACACGATCACCCAAGGCAGGAAATCACGCGCCAAGGAACGCAGCGTCTCGGAAGTGGTCATTGCGTCGATGATCATTCCGCCAAAAATCCAATAAACTACCGCGATGAAAAACGAGCCAATGACAGCCCAGACCGAGGCCATATACGCAGCACGGCGGAAACCAGCTCTATCCTTGCCGCCAAAGGCCTGTCCTGCCAGAGTTTCCACAGCAAAAGCAAACCCGTCGAGCGCATGGGCGGTGATGTACAGGAACTGCAACAACACCTGATTGGCAGCCAATGTGTCATCACCAAAGTCCGCACCCAAAAACAGAAACGACATAAAGATTGCCTGCAGCATTAAGGACCGCAGCAGAATGTCTCCATTGACGCCAGCCATTTCCCGCAAAGCGGCGGGGTCCAGCACACGCGCCCTTTCCCTCCAACCTGGGTTTTGAAAGACGCCCCGACACAACCACACAGCTAAGGCACAGCCAGTGACTTCGGCAAAGACAGTGGCAATGGCCACGCCTTCCACGCCCCAGCCCAACCCCAGCACGAACCAGAGGTCGAGTAGGATGTTCACACCGTTCATCCAAAGCTGAATGACCAATACCGCCTTGGTCCTCTCTTGCGCGATCAACCAGCCCGTCAGGCCGTAAATCGCAATGGCCGCAGGCGCGGACCAGATGCGGATTTGCAGATATTGGCGCGCAAGCGTTTCCACTTCTGGGGACGCGGGAGAAAGCCAAAACGCGGCTCTAAAAAACCAGACTTGCCCAAAGATCAGCAATAGCCCTGCCGCGACACCGATCAGTACGGCACGGGTCAACATCGCTGCGACCTCGCCATGACGCCCTTCGCCCTTTGCGCGCGCTGTCAGCCCTGTGGTACCCATCCGTAGGAAACCAAAAATCCAGTAGAGCCCCGCAAGAATAACTGCGCCGATGCCGACAGCTCCGATGGGTGCGGCCTCGCCCATCTGCCCCACAACGCCAGTGTCCACCGCTCCCAGGATGGGCACTGTGGCATTGGACAGAACGATTGGCAGCGCAGTGTGCAGGATACGCCGATGGGTGATATCGCCGACTCCATCAGCCTTCGACATGTCAGTCATCTTTGGACGGCATCAAAAAATGGCCGGTGGCCTGCGCAAACAAAACATCGCGCTGATCCTGCCAAGCTTCGACGTGCACAGAGGCATAGCGGCGACCGGATCGATTGACCCGCGCACGCGCATAAGCGTCGCGCGGCAAACCTGATCGCAGATAATCAACAGTGAAGTCGATGGTTTTTGGAAGGCGCGGCAGATGACCTTCGGTCAAGCGTTCCAAGGATATTTGACCGCTTTCGATGTCATCCCAAAGGCCGGACCACGCCAATCCAATCACGGCTGTGGTTTCTAAGAATCCCGCTGTCACTCCGCCGTGGATTGCAGGTAACAAAGGATTGCCGATCAGCTTATCGTCAAAAGGCAGAATGGCGGTTAGTTCATCACCACGGCGTTCGAATTCGATGCCAAGGAAATTAATATATGGCACGCCATGCACAAGCGCAGAAAGCGCTGCATCGCGACGTTGCTTCACCACTTGAACAGGCTCAGGACGGGGACGCGGCATAGTTACTTCCTCTGCACAGTGAAAGCGCCAGTGGCAGTTGCCACGGGTCGGCTGTCGTCATCATCAAAGGCCGTAGCCCGCACGAAAGCGACCGAACGCGTGATGTGGTAGCACTCAGCTTTAGTGCGCACATTTTGCCCTGGCGTTGCCGCGCGCATGTAGTCGATCCGCAGATCAATTGTAGCGGTTCCGGACGGAGAAGAGGGGTGGCACATTGCTGCCGCACCACAGCAGGTGTCCATCAAGGCCGACACAGCACCACCGTGCAGAACGCCGGTTTCCGGATCGCCGACAATTTTGTCATCATAAGGCAATTCCATCTCGGCCTTGCCGGCTCCAATATCAGTCAGCCGCATGTTGAGCGCCTTGCAATGGGGAATCGCATTGATGAAATGCTCCGCCATTTTTGCTTTGTTCGGTTCCATGCCCGCCCTCCGATTGTATAGGCCTCTTGTGAGCGCCAATTGTTGTTGGCTTCAAGGGGGCGGTTGCTCTTGCTGCAGATGCAAACTAAGTTTCGCTGTCAAGGAGGCCCCGCAAATGTCTGATACTCGCCTGAGTTTTAAGGAAATGTGCACACGTTTCGACGTCACGCCAAGAACGTTGCGTTACTATGAGTATATCGAACTACTTCAACCGGAGCGTGAAGGGCGCAGCCGTTTCTTTGGACCGCGCGAGATTGCCCGGATGACCTTGATCATGCGCGGGCGTCGCTTTGGCATTAAGTTAGAAGATATCCGCCAATGGCTGTTGATCTACGAAAACGACGGCACTTCGGCGCAGATGCAGGCTTTTGTTGAAATGGCGGATAGACAGATGGCTGAACTGGAAGAGCAGCGTCAACAGCTGGACGAAGCCATGCGTGAGCTCAAAGAGCTGCGTGACGAAACGGCAGGATTTCTAACCAAAGCGACCTGATCTCCACTTCAAATCCAAACACGTAAAGGCGCCCAATGAGGCGCCTTATTTTTTGCGACCGCACCGTAGCTCTCTATACGCAAAAGTCCGCTCAACTTGAGAAAACTGATCCCACGTCACTTCAAAATGTGACGTGACGTCTTACTTACGTTAACGTCAAGCTGTATAGTAACTCAGTTCCCGAAGCCCATTTTGTTCCCAACTTCCGATAAGAAAGGACGCAACGATGAGCCAAGAAACGATGACCATTCGCGAAATGTGTGATGCTTATGACGTCACCCCTCGGACTTTGCGTTTTTATGAGTCCAAGGAACTGTTGTTCCCTGTTCGCGAGGGCCAGAAGCGCTTGTTTACCAAGCGCGACCGCGCCCGTTTGAAACTTATCCTGCGCGGTAAGAGGTTTGGTTTTTCCCTTGAGGAAATCCGCCAGCTGCTCGACCTTTATGACATGGGCGACCAGCAGGCGACGCAGCTGCAGCGCACTTATGAGGTTGCGAAACACCGCCTCAAAGACATGGAAGAGCAACGCGATGAGCTGAACGAGGCGATCGACGATCTGCGCGAACAGCTCAAATGGGGAGAACAATTCCTCACCGATCTCACAAACCAAAAAGATGCTGCTCAATAAGCAGCGTCACCAAAACTCCGCCTAGGATCATCCAAAGGGAAAAGCCATATGCCGACATATACCGCGCCTGTAAAAGACCTGCAGTTTGTACTGCATGACGTGCTGAACATCTCCAATTCCGACATTCCTGGCTATGACGAGCTGGACCCTGATTTCACCAACGCCGTGCTGGAAGAAGCCGGCAAGCTGACCGGCGAAGTGCTGACACCGCTAAATGTCGTGGGCGATCAAGAAGGTTGCCGTTTGGAAAACGGAGTGGTCTATACACCAACCGGCTTTAAAGCCGCATTTGAGCAGGTGAAAGAAGGCGGCTGGCCCGGCCTGGACATGCCGGAAGAATATGGCGGTCAAAACATGCCGCAGGTTCTAGGCACCGCAGTGGGTGAGATGTTCTCCTCCTCAAACCAAGCCTTCACCATGTATCAGGGCCTGACACACGGAGCGGCAGCGGCCATTCTCGCGCACGGCAGCGACGAACAAAAAAACAAATGGCTGCCCAAGATGGTCTCCTGTGAGTGGACAGGCACCATGAACCTGACCGAGCCGCATTGTGGTACCGATCTGGGCCTGATGCGGACCAAGGCAGAGCCGCAAGACAACGGCACTTACAAAATCTCCGGTCAGAAGATCTTTATCTCGGCTGGCGATCACGACATGGCCGACAACATTGTACACCTCGTTTTGGCAAAAGTGCCGGGCGGCCCAGAAGGCATCAAAGGCGTTTCCCTGTTCATCGTACCCAAATTCCTCGTGGACGACGCAGGCACCATTGGCGCGCGAAATGGCGTGACTGTGGGTAGCATCGAAGAAAAAATGGGCATCCACGGCAACTCCACCTGTGTGCTGAATTACGACGAGGCCGAAGGCTACCTGTTGGGGGATCTGAACAAAGGTATGCGTGCCATGTTCACCATGATGAATGAAGCCCGCCTGGGCGTGGGCATGCAGGGCCTGTCTGCAGCGGAAGTTGCCTATCAAAACGCCGTTGAATACGCCAAAGACCGCTTGCAAGGCCGGGCTGTCACCGGTGTTGAAAATCCCGATGGACCAGCCGATCCGTTGATCGTGCATCCGGATATCAGACGCTCCCTGATGGATCAGAAATCCTTCACCGAAGCTGGCCGCGCTTTCATCCTGTGGGGCGCCAAGATGTTGGATGAATCCCATCGAAAAGGCGACAAGGACGCTGACGGTTTGGTCTCCCTGCTCACCCCTGTCATCAAAGGCTTCCTGACCGATGAAGGCTATGACATGACTGTGAAGGCGCAGCAGGTCTACGGTGGCCACGGCTACATCGAAGAATGGGGCATGAGCCAGTTCACCCGCGATGCGCGTATCGCGATGATCTACGAAGGGGCCAACGGTGTACAGGCGCTGGACCTTGTCGGGCGTAAGTTGGCCGTAGATGGTGGCAAGCACGTGATGGCGTTCTTTGAGCTAGTGAAAACCTTCTGCAAGGAAAACGGCGAAGACGAAGCGCTGAAGGACTTTGTAGGCCCGCTGAAAGCAGCATCCAAAGATCTGCAGGCCGCAGGTATGTACTTCATGCAGGCTGGCATGAAGAACCCCAACGATGCGCTCTCTGGGTCCAACGACTTCATGCACCTCTTTGGTCACGTCTGCTTGGGCTTGATGTGGGCACAGATGGCGAAAGCAGCCAATTTGGCGCTTGAGGCGGGTAAGGAAGACAAAGATTTCTACGAAACCAAGCTGACCACTGGCCGCTACTACATGGCGCGCCGTCTGCCAGCGACCGGTATGCATTTGGCCCGCATTCAATCCGGTGGCGACACTGTGATGGCTCTGGCCGCAGACCAGTTCTAATCAGGTCGGGCGGGAGCACTCCCGCCCTTGCCTCATGCACTGGCGTCATTAATGGAGGACGGATGCCCAAACGTTTTCGACTGACCCGCCGCTTCCCAGTTGCGATGACAGAGGACGGGTACCGCAAGCTCAGAAGCTTTGCGGCGGAAGCAGGTCTGGACGAAGGTGAGGCGCTATCGTTTTTATTTGAGAACTTCGACGCAGTGACTGACGAAGATCAACTGGCGCATCGCTTGCGCCAGTTCAACGCGACTTTGGATGACCGCAAACGGTGATCAAAGCCGCGCATAGATTTGCCAAGGGGAGGACGGCATGACAATCAAACTCTACTGTTTTGGGGAAAGTGGCCATTCTTACAAAGCTGCTTTGGCATTGGAACTTTCCGGCCTGAGCTGGGAACCGGTGAAAGTGGACTTCTTTGCGGGCGAAACCCGCTCTGAAGACTACCGAAGAAATGTCAATGAAATGGGCGAAGCGCCTGTTTTGGTCGACGGTGACTTCAGCCTTACACAATCCTCGGTCATTCAGGATTACATTTCCGAAAAAACCGGAAAGTTTGCTGGCCTTGACAACGACGAACGCCGCGAAATCTTGCGTTGGCAGTTCTGGGACAACCACAAGCTCAGTTCGTTTGCAGGTATGACCCGTTTCCTGATTAATTTCATGCCAGAAGACAAACAGCCCAAAGAAGTGATTGCCTTCAACCAAGGCCGCCTCAAGGGCGCTTACGACATCCTGAACAAGCACCTTCAGGGGCGCGACTGGATTGTGGGTGACGTCCTAACAAACGCCGACCTGACTTGCTGTTCTTACCTCTACTACCCGGAGCCCTTTGGCTTTGACCGTGCCGAGTGGTCAAATATTGACCGTTGGCTGACCAATATTTCCGAAACGCCGGGGTGGAAACACCCCTACGACCTGATGCCCGGCTCCCCTGCGGACCGCGCCTGATCTCGCCTGATAATAGGAGACCACAATGACCGAAGCCTATATCTATGACGCCGTGCGCACGCCGCGCGGCAAAGGCCGCAAAGACGGCAGCCTGCACGAAGTGACCTCTGTTGCGCTGTCCGCAACCGTGCTCAACAGCCTGAAAGAACGCAACGGCTTGGAAGGTCACGCCGTTGAGGACGTGATCTGGGGCAACGTGACCCAAGTGAAAGAACAAGGCGGCTGCCTCGCGCGGACCGCCGTTTTGGCCTCAGATCTGGACGAAATGATCCCTGGCCTTGCGATCAACCGGTTTTGTGCTTCCGGTATGGAAGCTGTGAATCTCGCGGCCAACCAGATCAAGGGTGGCGCAGGCGACGCCTACATCGCCGGTGGTGTGGAAATGATGGGCCGCGTGCCGATGGGCTCTGATGGAGCAGCCATCGCGGTAGACCCATCTGTGGCAATGGATATGTACTTTGTGCCACAGGGCATTTCTGCGGACATCATCGCAACCGAATATGGCTTTACCCGAGATCAGGCTGATCAGTTGGCGGTGGAATCCCAGCGCCGCGCAGCAGTGGCATGGGACGAAGGACGGTTCGACAAGTCCATCGTGGCGGTCAAAGACATCAATGGCCTAACCATTCTGGACAAAGACGAGTACATGCGTCCAGGCACCGACATGCAGTCTTTGGGCGGCCTGAAGCCAGCTTTCAAAGAGCAAGGCGAAGTAATGCCTGGCTTCGACAAGCTGGCAATCATGAAGTATCCGCACCTTGAGAAGGTCAACCACATCCACCACGCGGGAAACTCTTCGGGTATCGTGGACGGCTCTGCCGGTGTTCTGATCGGGAACAAAGAGTTTGGTGAGAAGTACGGCATCAAGCCACGCGCGGTGATCAAGCAGACCTGCAAAATTGGTCTGGACCCAACCATTATGCTGACCGGTCCGGTGCCTGCGACACAGAAGATCCTGAAAGACGCAGGCATGGCGATCAGCGACATTGACCTGTTTGAAGTAAACGAAGCCTTCGCCTCTGTTGTGATGCGTTTCCAGCAGGCGTTTGAGGTTGATCCTGAACTGATCAACGTCAACGGCGGCTCAATCGCAATGGGTCACCCACTGGGCGCGACTGGCGCGATCATCATCGGCACATTGCTGGACGAGCTAGAGCGTCAGGACAAAGAAACCGGTTTGGCCACACTTTGCATCGCGTCCGGCATGGGCGCCGCCACCATCATCGAACGCGTGTAACCGGCTGACACTAGGATAAGAAACATGACTGATTTCACAATGAAAGTCGGCGACAACGGTGTCGCCATCATCACCTGGGACGTAAAGTCCAAATCGATGAACGTGCTGAGCCGTGAGGCCTTTGGCGACTTGGAAGCCTGCATCGACGAAGTGCTGGGCAATGACGATATCAAAGGCGCGGTTATCACGTCCGGCAAAGACACCTTTGCTGGCGGTATGGACCTGAACGTACTTGGCTCGATCCGCGCGGACGCCGGTGACGAGCCTGCACAAGCGCTGTTTGACTTCACCATGATGGGTCACAAGTTCCTGCGCAAAATCGAACGTGCGGGTATGGACCCAAAGACCAACAAAGGCGGCAAGCCAATTGCGTCCGCCCTGCCCGGCACGGCGCTTGGCATTGGTTTGGAACTGCCTTTGGCGACCCACCGCATCTTTGCGGCGGACAACCCAAAAGCCAAAATCGGCCTGCCAGAAATCATGGTGGGTATTTTCCCGGGCATGGGCGGCACCACGCGCTTCATTCGCATGATGGGCGCCATGGCGGCCTCGCCGTTCCTGCTGCAAGGCAAGATGGTGGATCCTAAGAAAGCCAAAGCCGCCGGCATCATCCACGAAGTGGTGGACGATCCCGTTACGGCGGCGACAGAATGGGTGCTGAGCGCCACCGACAAAGACATCCTGAAGCCTTGGGATGCCAAAGGCTACAAAATGCCAGGTGGCGAACCCTATCATCCTGCTGGCTTCATGACCTACGCTGGCGCTTCCGCCATGGTCAACGGCAACACCTGGGGCGTGTATCCAGCGGCCAAGGCGCTGTTGTCTGCCGCCTATGAAGGTGCACAGGTTCCGTTTGACACCGCGCTGAAGATCGAAGCGCGCTGGTTTGTGAACGTGCTGATGAACCCGTCGTCTTCGGCGATGATCCAGTCCCTGTTCATCAACAAGGAAGCGCTGGAAAAAGGCGCAAACCGCCCGGACGTGCCGGATCAAACCGTAAAGAAAGTCGGCGTTCTGGGCGCAGGCATGATGGGTGCGGGCATCGCGCTGGTCTCTGCGCAGGCCGGCATGGATGTTGTGCTGATCGA
>Ga0189290_100131_pt1 | contig 54697 bp, 60 predicted proteins | sample UW140minimetaG_FD_130318 | JGI IMG/M metagenome (GOLD analysis project Ga0189290, IMG submission 130318) | Marine microbial communities from the Costa Rica Dome - UW140 mini metaG | ecosystem: Environmental > Aquatic > Marine > Oceanic > Photic zone | place: Costa Rica: the Eastern Pacific...
GTTTTCTGAGCGCCAATATGAACAATCACGCGACGCGAAGACATCAAAGGCCCTCCCAAAGCGCGACTGTTGGCGGGTATGAACTACTCAACGGGTGCAATATTGCTTACCCCCGTGAAGCACGTCGGCGTGTTTCGGACACCCAAAAGACGCGGTGGCTGTTTGGCGGGGCACTGTCGTGGCTACTGCAGAAACGGCCGATGTAGCTGCCGTTGACGCAGCCGGCGTTGATGACGGATTGTAAACCATCTGATTTGTTATCCGTCCACTGGAGTTTGCAACACTTGGATTGGCGACAATCTGCCCATTAATCCCGGCCTGCCCCTCAAAGCTCTTCAAGTACTCAGCACTTTCGTCCAGCCCAAGTGCCTTCCCACGTGACGCTGGCGTCGCATTTGGGTAGACCACGTTGATGTAGTATTGAGGCGCACTAGGAGTAATAGGTGGGGTGCCAACTGCGCTAAACACGCATTGATTAATTCTAGCGGCATCGTCGGCAGACGTCGTATCGCTAGGCACCACGACAAGCATATGGCTCTTTGTCCCGCCCGCTTTGCGATATTTCTCAGCGAGCGCAAGTTTCTTGCGCCCACCGTTCGTTGCAGAACACTGCCAAATCTGAGCTTCATACGCGTTGAAACGAGCAACCACCTCAGGGCTCGGCCCACATGATGCTGCAAGCCCAATCAGCGCAGAAACACTTACAAATTTGACAGTTTTAGCGAACATACAGGACCCTTTTAGAACGTCCGGGCCTTCGGCGCGATTTTCTTCAGGCTAATGCCACCCTCGTCTTCGGTCGTCAGCGGGTCAACAACAACAGGGCGATAACTTAGGTCCACCTTGTTGCCATCTACGCGGCTCACAGTGTGCACACGCCAGTTCTTGTCGTCCCGCTCAGAATAATCCTCATGCGCGTGCGCACCACGGCTTTCCTTGCGGGCTTCCGCACCGTGGATTGTCGCCAGCGCGTTTGGCATTAGGTTGGTCAGTTCCAGCGTTTCCATCAGATCGCTGTTCCAAACCAAAGAGGTATCGGTCACGTGCAGATCATCGATCTTCGCCGCTATGTCGGTCATCTTCTCAACGCCTTCTTTCAGCGTCTTGTCAGTCCGGAACACAGCCGCATCCGCCTGCATGGTGCGCTGCATCTCAAGACGCAGCTCCGCAGTTGGCGCGCCACCTTTAGCGTTACGCACATTGTCAAACCGATCAAACGCCGCATCCAGAGACGCTTGGTTCAGTACTGGGTTTGCCGCCTCTGCATCCACAACCTTACCGGCGCGAATGGCTGACGCACGACCAAACACCACAAGGTCGATCAGCGAGTTGGAACCGAGACGGTTTGCACCATGCACCGAAGCACAGCCAGCCTCGCCCACAGCCATCAGACCCGGCACAACGGCGGTTGGATCGTCGGCAGAAGGGTTCAACACCTCCCCCCAATAGTTGGTTGGAATGCCACCCATATTGTAGTGCACGGTTGGTAGAACCGGGATTGGTTCTTTGTTCACATCCACACCCGCAAATACCTTCGCAGATTCGGAGATGCCCGGCAGACGTTCCGCCAACGCTTCTGCAGGCAAGTGGCTGAGATTCAGGTGAATGTGATCCCCATTCTCACCCACACCACGGCCTTCGCGGATTTCCATGGTCATGGAGCGGGACACGTAATCCCGAGGGGCAAGGTCTTTATACTGCGGCGCATAACGCTCCATAAAGCGCTCGCCTTCGGAGTTGGTCAGATACCCGCCTTCGCCGCGTGCACCTTCCGTGATAAGACAGCCAGAGCCGTAGATCCCAGTTGGGTGAAACTGGACAAATTCCATGTCCTGCAGTGGCAGACCCGCACGGGCTACCATACCGCCGCCATCACCGGTACAGGTGTGGGCAGAAGTGGCAGAGAAATAGGCACGGCCATAACCACCGGTCGCCAACACAACCATCTTCGCATTGAAGACGTGCATGGTGCCGTCGTCGAGCTTCCAGCAAACCACACCCTGACACTGACCGTCCTCAGACATGATCAGATCAAGTGCGAAATACTCAATGTAGAACTCGGCGTTGTTCTTCACTGACTGGCCATACAGAGTGTGCAGAATCGCGTGACCGGTCCGGTCTGCAGCCGCACAAGTCCGCTGCACGGCAGGGCCCTCGCCGAACTCAGTGGTGTGACCACCAAACGGACGCTGGTAGATTTTGCCTTCTTCTGTCCGGGAGAACGGCACACCATAGTGCTCCAGCTCATACACCGCTTTGGGTGCTTCTCGGGCGAGGTATTCCATCGCATCCGTGTCACCCAGCCAGTCCGACCCTTTTACAGTGTCATACATGTGCCACTGCCAGTTATCGGGCCCCATGTTGGACAGGGAAGCCGCGATACCACCCTGCGCCGCAACTGTGTGCGAGCGGGTTGGGAAAACTTTTGTCACGCAAGCGGTGCGCAGGCCTTGCTCAGCCATGCCCAATGTGGCGCGCAAACCGGCACCACCGGCGCCAACGACAACCACGTCATATTCGTGTGTTTCGTATTCGTATGCTGCTGTCATCTTTTTCTTCCTTGCGCCGGATCAGAGGGCGAGTTTCACGAGGGCAAACAGACCCACGGCAATCATCGTGTAGCAAAGCGCGGTTACGCCGATATAAGTGAGCTTTTCCGAAACGCCGTGCATGTAGTCTTCAATTGCGGCCTGTGCTTCACGCATAACATGGGTCACGCCCACAATCAGGGTCAACGCGGTTACAATAGCGGGAACCGGACGGCCGTAAAATGCCAGCACCTCTTCAAAAGTGCCGCCAAGGCTCAATCCAAAGGTGATGATAAATGCTGGAAAAAGAAAAACGATTGCAATCGAACTGATCATCATTTGCCAATGATGATGGGTGCCGTGGCCGGCTGATCCAGTACCCAATGCACGCTTGCGGTCAGTGAGAAAGTTCATGATTTCGTCTCCTTACAGCACGAGCACGGTCAGAACCGTCAGTACGGTGGCACCAACGAACATCGCCTGGCCAAGCTTGACGGCGACATCAACATCCAGGCAATAACCAAAGTCCCAAACCACGTGACGCAGACGCCCCAACAAGTGGTAGTATGCAGCCCAGGCCGCACCAAACAAGAAGAGCTTGCCAAGCCAGCTGCGCATCAGCCCATCGATAAATGCAAATGACTCTGCAGAAGTTGCAGCTGCCAGAAACCACCAGAGCAAGATCATGGTAATGGGGATAAGGGCGATGCCCGTAATCCGTACCATAATCGAAGACATGGATGTCATCTGTGGTCGGTAAATCGTCAGATGCGGCGAGAGTGGACGTTCAATCCTTTTCACATCAGCCATACTGAATCCTTTCGGGTTGCTTGAAGCTGTTCTAACGCATTTTACAGGTCTGTCACGGTGGCCACAGCCTAAATGGCGTGGTTTTTTGGCGCAATCTTACTGAATTGAGTATTTTTGTGATCACACAAAATTATTCGTGATCACATTCAGTCGATAAAGCATTTTTGTCAGGAATTTGCCCCGGTTCCTAGCTCCTTGTCTCCTCCAGAGATCTTCGCGAGCGTGTTTGCGCTAACGATACACTTCATTCGCGCACCTCTGAAAGTTGCAAAGCCACTTCTCGTACCAGCTTTTGTCGAATGCGCCTCGGATATTCCTCAAAGCCCAGGGCCGTCACCACAAATGCACCCGGTCCTGTGATCACATTTTCCCAATAGTACGCCGTCAGGTCTTCCTCATTGGTTTCGATGACCAGCCCATTGACCGTCGCCCCCATATCACCAAGCCTTTTTCTGGCTCCTTCTGGTGCGGATTCTTCGTTGGATGGTCCATCGCCGGAAACATCCAGAACCATTCGTCGACAATCCGGCCCCGTCTCAAACTCATGCGCCGCCCGGGTCAACGCGTCCCCGATAGCTGTCGAATACCGCCGCCAGCCACGTGGCGCAGCATCCACAGCTGCGGCCAAAGCTGCGGCTTCCGTCCCATTGCGCACCCGCATCCAGGGCACTGACATCACCTGCCGATCCGCCCCGGTCCACTGCATCACTGCCACAGCAGCTTCCGCCTTGATCAAGGCTTCCACCACGATGCCATCACGTAACCCCGCCGCCAGCCCGTTCATTTGAATGTCGTACTCCGTCGCATCCACACTACCAGAGACATCCACCGCCAACAAAAGAGCAAGATCACAGGCACGTACCATAGGTGACTGAAGAGACAGGACAAGGAAGAGGCAAAGCCGAAACATCATGCCATCATCTTAACTCAGGCAACACAAAAAGCCTCTCACATCCTTGTGGGGATCACATCTCTGGCGCCATTTCCACCAGAGCATCAGCAAACTCTGTACACATGACTATCTCAACGCGCTGTGGATCGTAGTAGGCATTGGCCTCGCCACATGGGGTCACAGAGATCAACAAGTTCTCAGGCAGCCGGAACTCCTTATTGAGGGCTTCGATCTCCGCCCGCACGACCTTAGCCGTCAACGATCCGCCGTCACTGTCTATTTCAATATCGCCCAGCGTCAGTGTCTTGCCGCCTTTGGCGTGGACAATCTCATCTAGCGCGCCCCCCCAGCTTTGTGCCGCCTGATCGTACTCTTCGGGGCAGTATTCGGCCCGCTCCTCCGGCAATCCAAGATCTTCAGCAACGTCTGCCCGCTCCTCAGGGTTGGCCCCATAAAACAAGCACACCGTGTTGTAATAACGCTGCAAATCAGGGCCATGCACATCCCGGAAAGCAATATCGGAGTTGGCTTCCGCTTCCCCAAGGAACCCAAATGCCGCATCATAGGCCAGCTGCACTGCGCTCCCTTCTTCGTAGAATGCATCGATCAAAAAGATCGACAACACATCCGCTGCATCTTCCTCTTGGCCAAAAATCGGCAGACCAAGTATGTCGATCAGCGCATGGCCCAACTCGTGATAAAAAATCCCAAGCAGGTTGCTCTCAACATAGGCGATGGTGTCATCACTCGTGCTGTCAAAGGACAGCTCCGCCTCAGCGGGGTGAGAGCCAAAACTCACTGCCATTGCTGCGATCGAAAAGAGGCTACCCAATCTGTGGGGTATGGTACGTGTCCGTTGCATGCAGCTTCCTCAAGGTGGTCCACATGCAACGGTAGCCCAATTGCCACCTGTGCAGCAATCAGGTGAGAGCTTTAGCGCGCCAATGGCAGGCCGTCTTTGTCATTCAAAGACCCTACAACCAGGCGCACAAAATCAATCAAGGTCCAGATCCCAAGCCCGCCAAGTGTGAGCAGCATTAGGATACCAAGCCCAATTTGGCCGAGATAGAACCGGTGAGCGCCTAGTGATCCAAGAAAGAAACATAGCAATACGGCTGGTACAAAGCGCTTTTCGCTGACGGCATCCGTCTGTGTAGTGTCGGTCATATCGTGTCCTCATTGTTGTGACTTATGAAAGTGCGATCCGACGGCCTTCGCCATCGCGCCATTTTTCTGCAATCAGAAGGTAGAAAACCACAATCGTATGCACAGCATCGAGCAACAAGGTCAGAAGCGCCAATCCAAGAGCTTCCTGAAGGAAAAAAACCGCGGTCATCACCACCAGAGCAATATCTGCCAGCCCGTGTTTCCAATCCCCAAGGTAAAAATGGTGAATTCCAAGCGTTCCAAACACGCCACACAGCGTGACAGCCACGCCATAGGATTTTGGTGATAAGTCTTTGGCCATCTACTCTTCCAATCAATAAAAACGAGAAAGCGGAAGGTGGCGTTCAACTCAAGAGAAAATCGCCAGCCCAGGAAAGCCGATCAAAACAGTGTGATATCACTGCACCTATGGTGGTGGTCGCTTAGGTAGGCATCAGCGCCCAGTAGTCAAGATCAAGCAGCACGTCCGGCTGATACTTCCCGTCTTCGCTCTTTAGCGCAAACGGCTCCCCGCCTTTGGTGGCCACAAGCCTCAAACGGATTGCGCCCACACCCGGCGCGGAGGTTTCCGCCTTGTCCAACACCTCAGACCAAGCTTTGACGGTCAAGCCAGAGAAAGCCGGGTTGGCATGAGCACCGCCGTTCAGGCCGACAATCATTTGCGCATTGGCCAGACCGTTAAAGCTTAGAGTACGTGCCAGAGAAATGATATGCCCACCATAAATCAGGCGCTGCCCATCGGGGCGGAAGGTGGCGTCAAAATGCACTTTGGCAGTGTTTTGCCACAACCGCGTCGCCATCATGTGCTCGGCTTCTTCCAGCGTTACGCCGTCGACGTGATCAATGCTCTCACCAACGACATAGTCAGCCCAACGATGCGCTTCTCCAGCCTGAGCAAAATCATAGTTTGAGAAGTTCAAACCCTCCGGGATCACCAAGTCAGCTGGATCAATTACTTTGGACAACTCCGGCACAACAGTCTTTGGAGCCGGGCCGTCTAAGTCACGTTTGCGCACCATAACCCAGCGCACATATTCCATGACCACCTCGTCACGCTGGTTCATGCCCCGAGTGCGCACATAAACCACCCCGGTTTTGCCATTGGAGTTCTGCTTCAGACCAATCACTTCGGACGTGCTGTGCAACGTATCCCCGGCGTAGACCGGCTTCAGCCAACGCCCCTCGGCATAGCCGAGGTTCGCAACCGCGTTGAGCGACACATCCGGAACCGTTTTGCCAAAGACCACATGGAATGCTGCCAGATCATCCAGCGGTGACTGCGGCAGGCCCGAAGCCCGCGCAAACTCGTCACTCGAATACAAAGCGTGACGCGCGGGATAGAGCGCGTGATAGAGCGCCCGCTCCCCTGCCCCCACGGTGCGTGGCACCGCGTGCTCGATCACTTGACCCAGCGTGTAGTCTTCAAAAAACCGGCCCGGATTGGTCTTGGCCATTAGTGTTCTCCCAGTTTGGTCTCCGGGGTGTAGGTGCCCTCCACTTCTTTCACCACAGATTGACCGCAGCGCATCACGCCGGTCTTGTGACAAAAGGTTTGTGTCGGGGAGCCATACAGCTCCCACCCCTTGTTGAGCGCGTCCGTCACCTTGTGACAAAACGCCGATGTGTCCTCTTCGGAGAGAAAACGATATAGTTTCATGTGCTTACCCTCCAAATGGGCTTGGGCCAACCAGCCCGTGAATAAATCCGATCACACCCATCAGAATGATGGAGGCGACAAAGAACATACCATCTTTGGCAATGCTGCCGCTCTCTGTTGGCACCCAAGGCCCTTCGGCTTTGTTGATCACCACGATCTCGGTAAGCGCCCAAACCAAAAGGCCGCCAAACAGGATCAGCGATGGCATGTCGCCATTGACCCAAAGATGCGCCCCCGCCCATAAGGCAAACCCGATCAGCATCGGGTGGCGCACCCCGTTGAACAACTTGCCTTTGCGCGGTGCCGGGCTCATCAGGAAAATGGCCACCAAAATTGTCAGATTGTTGATGTGTTTTGCAAAGCTTGGCGCCACCCACAAAACGTCTTCAACCGCCGCCGCCTTATAGCCAATCACCATGAGCACAATCGAGGCGACAAGCGCAACGGCCACGAGCCCTTTACCTTTGTCGCCCATCGGCGCCCGCACACCGGGCATGGCCCGCTTGAAAAAATGGGCCCCGGCCCAAAGTAGCACCCCAAAAACCAATAATGTCATCTCGCTCCCTCGCTGGATTATTTGGTTATTGGGATAGAGTTAACCTTTCAGCGTGGCGATTGCATCTGCCTTCGCCAAAATTTCACGCGCAGTAACAATGTGCAGGTTTTCGACAATCTTGCCGTCCACCACGGCCACACCCTGCCCGCTGGCTTCGCATTCCTCAAACGCAGCAATCTGACGCTTCGCCAGATCAATCTCGACGTCGCTTGGCGCATAGGCCGCATTAGCCACATCCACCTGCGCAGGATGGATCAGCGTTTTGCCATCAAACCCCATGTCGCGGCCTTGATCACATTCCACCTTCAACCCTTCGGCATCTTTGAACGCGTTGTACACGCCATCAACAATCACAATACCCTCTGCCTTTGCAGCCAGTAGGCACAAGCCAAGCCCCGCCATCATCGGCAAACGGTCCGCACGGAAGCGGGTTTGGAGCTCTTTGGCGAGGTCATTTGTTCCCATCACAAAACCGGTCAGCTGCGGGTGTGCCGCGATTTCCGCCGCGTTCAACATGCCGCGTGGTGTTTCCATCATCGCCCAAATCGGCTTGTCGCCAATCAGCGCGGCCAATGCGTCAACTTGCGCCGCACTTTCTACCTTGGGTAACAGCACTGCATCGCAATCCATAGCCGCCGCAGCTTTTGCGTCTGCTTCGCCCCATTGCGTGTCCAAACCATTGATCCGCACGATGCGCATTCGGCTGCCATAACCGCCTTGGGTCAACGCATCAGCTAAGGTCGCACGGGCGTTTTCTTTCTCATCCGGTGCCACCGCGTCTTCGAGATCAAAGATGATAGCATCCACCGGCAAGCCACGTGCTTTTTCCAATGCACGGTCCTTGGACCCAGGAATGTAAAGAACCGACCGAAAGGGGCGTGCGCGCTGATCCATGACTCTCTCCGTAATTATGTTGCGCAGAGAGGTGCATTTTTCTTAGAAAACTTCAAGGGCATTCTTGCCGCATCGCAGAAAGTTTCTCAAAATCTCAGGCGGATGCGCCAAATGTCGCGCTTTCGGAAACAATAAATTCGTTACGTTAACCATTTTTAAGCCCGGAGCTGCGCACACTCATTCCATCGCTTCCTGTGGGAGGAACGCAAAGACGGTTCAAAAGGACCGCGATCATAAGAAGAGGCGAGAGCTTTGAAAACCATGGCGTGCAAAAGGCGCGCACATGCCTTCTTTATGAGAGGAAACCACATGAAACGCACTTTTTTGACCCTGACGGCCGGTCTTGGCCTTTCGATCTGCGCCACCTCAATCGCCCAGGCACAGAACATGCAACATTGCGCTACCCGCGACCTTGTAGTGGAACGTCTGGCCCAGAAGTACGGGGAATCCCGTCAGGCGCTTGGTCTTGGCACGCAGGGCGCCATGGTGGAGATTTTTGCTTCGGAAGATTCCGGCAGCTGGACCATCACCGTCACCATGCCAAACGGCTCCACCTGTCTGATGGCGACAGGCCAATCCTATGAAAAGCTTGCCGAGGTTCTGCCGGCCAAAGGTGACGACGCCTGATGTCGCACGTTCTTAGAATAGCGCGTCATAAATCAGCTTCACGCCAGTGATCGACAAGAGCGCATAGGTCAACGCAAAAAAGACCCGCTCTGACACGGCGTGATGCAGCTTCACACCTCCCCAAGCCCCAAGCAGCGCGAATGGTGCCAAAACGGCTCCCCCGCGCAGGGACTCGGCGGTGAACACCCCGAGAAACGCATAGGGCACAAACTTCATGATGTTGATGGCCCAGAACACCAGCACGGTTGTGGCTTGATATGCGGTTTTGCCTAAGCCCCTTGATAACAAATAGACGGCTGCTGGCGGACCTCCCGCGTGGCTGACAAAGCTGGTGAACCCAGCCACCGCTCCAGCGACCAGCCCAGCCCGCACTGGCATTTTTCGCCTCTTCCGCGAACGTGGCCACATCTGCCAGATCACAAATCCAAGCGACACGGCCCCGATCAAAAGCCGCAACACATCATCATTGGCGAAACGAAACAACGCAACACCACCGGCAACACCTGGCAGACCGCAAAGAATCAACACCTGCGCCTCCTGCCAACGCCACTTTCCCCAATAGGGCCGCAGCGTCGCCAGGTCGACGAGCATCAAGAGTGGCAGCATCAGCCCCAACGCCTGCGCAGGTGGCACGATCAATGCCAAGACAGCCGCGCTGGCAAAGGCCGCGCCAGAGCCGAACCCTGCTTTGGAGACACCGGCAAACAGAACCGCTATCGGCGCCAAGACCCAGAATGCGAGAGAATCACTCATACAAAAACAGGCGCTCCCATGGGTGCGCCTGCTGAAATTTGAGGCACCTCATGCTGCAAAGCAGCAGAAAGGTCCTTACTTGCCGTCAAGAATCTTCTTGCGCTGTTGTTTGTATTCCTTTTCCGTCACCAGCCCATCTGCATAAGCTTTTTCCAACGAGGCAAGCTGGTCTCCAACGCTCACGGCCTGCACGTTTGTCGTCGCACTGCCCCCACCACATGCCGATACTGTCATGGCCACCAAAGTCAGTGCCATCAGGGTTTTCATGGTCGTTTTCATTTTTTGTAGTCCTCAAACACGCCTGTGAAATCTCCGTGCCATCTACTCACAGCCGTCGCCCCAAATCAAGCGCACCAAACTGAACGAATTATGAGGAAATTTCTGTGTCGCAGCTCACGTCACACCTGCGTCAGCTAGCAAACCTCCGACCTCAAACACTTGCGTCATCGCCAAATTAGACTTAAGCCACCCGCGATAATCAACCGGACCGGAGACAGATCCCATGGCACGACCAAAGATCGCCCTCATCGGCGCAGGTAACATCGGCGGCACGCTCGCCCACCTCGCTGCAATCAAAGAACTTGGTGACGTTGTACTTTTTGACATCGCTGACGGACTGCCACAGGGCAAGGCGCTCGACATCGCAGAATCCGGCCCGGTCGAGAAAATCGACGCCGCGATGTCCGGTTCCTCCGACTACTCCGCGATCGCCGGTGCTGACGTCTGCATCGTGACCGCAGGTGTGGCGCGTAAGCCAGGCATGAGCCGTGATGACCTGCTGGGCATCAACCTGAAAGTTATGAAGTCCGTCGGCGAAGGCATCCGCGACAATGCTCCAGACGCGTTTGTGATCTGCATCACAAACCCGCTGGACGCGATGGTTTGGGCGCTGCAGAAGTTCTCCGGCCTGCCAACGCACAAAGTCTGCGGCATGGCGGGTGTTCTGGACTCCGCACGCTTCCGTCACTTCCTGGCCGAAGAATTCAACGTGTCCATGCGCGACGTGACCGCGTTTGTTCTGGGCGGCCACGGCGACACCATGGTGCCATCTGTGCGTTACTCCACCGTTGGCGGCATCCCATTGCCAGATCTGATCGACATGGGCTGGACCACTCAGGAGAAACTGGACGCAATGGTTCAGCGCACCCGTGACGGTGGCGCCGAAATCGTTGGTCTGCTGAAAACCGGCTCCGCGTTCTACGCTCCAGCCGCTTCCGCAATCGAAATGGCCGAAGCTTACCTGAAAGACCAGAAGCGCGTACTGCCTTGTGCCGCCTACTGTGACGGCGACCTGGGCGTGAAAGACATGTATGTTGGTGTACCAACCGTGATCGGCGCCGGTGGCGTTGAGAAAGTTGTGAACATCAAACTCAACAAAGATGAGCAGGAAATGTTCGACACTTCCGTGAACGCGGTTAAAGGCCTCGTGGACGCCTGCAAAGGCATCGACAGCTCTCTGGCATAAGCGCAGACAGATTCGAATTTCGAAAGGCCCACAGTTTTGTGGGCCTTTTTCTTTGCACCACTGGAATCTTGCGCCCGAAACGGTATGGTTAACAAATGATAACCGCGCGCAACCTGCGCCACACACCTACCGACAAGGGGGAAATAACCATGAGCATCAAACCAGCGCTGCCGCTTGCTTTGCTCTTCAGCCTGATCGTTGCCGCTTGCGGAGGCACTAAATCCAACATCCCAGACAATTCCTGGGAGGTGCGCACCGGGCCGCAATCCATTCCGCAGACTGCGTCGATTTACGGCAACTAAGCCAAACACCCCCATCGGCTCCCTCATGCGGCCTTAAAAACGCCTCACATGACGTGCAATACCTCTTGCCGTTTTCTATCTTTGATTGCACCATTCCCCAAAAGCATCTCCCGCCTGTCTGCGGGAACTGATGCCAAGATTTTGGGAAATATCTATGCGCCTCCAATCATACCTCATTGCCGGCCTCAGTGGTGCACTACTGCTCACCGCCTGCGGCAACCCCACCAGCACACCAAACGTGCGTTCCGGCCCGCAAAGCCAACATCCTGTGACATATGGCCCCAACCACGTCCCCGCCACCCCGGGTCAAACGCTGGCGGCTGTTGGCAGTGTAGATGCGGTTCTGGAAGGCACCGGCATCAGCGCCGCGGATATTGGCGAAGCAGTGTTTGGCGATGCTGACCGCAATACAGACCTGAGCCGCCCCATCGCCTTGTTCCAGTCCGCCTGTCTAAAGCACTCTCCAGATGTGGCCGCCATCGCCCGATCAGCTGCGGAAAGCGGCCTCGACGTAGAGCGTCCCAGCGCAGATCAAGTCTACGCATCAGAGTGGACCGACACGGCAACAACTTCGCTTCAGGTCAACATGGAAAGCGCCTACGCCTTTGAATGCGCCACGACAAGCGTGGTGTCTCAATCGCTCTCAGCCAAAGAGGCGCAAACCACCTTCTTTAATACCCTGGGACTTCAACCCACCAACGGACAAGCCACAACAACCATCGACGGCAGCCGCTACATCATCTCACACAAGATGTTTGACGGCGGTGGGTTCGGAGTGAACGAACACGCCTTCCTGTTGCGGTCCAATACGCCTTAATGGTTCAGAGTGGCGCCTCAAGAAATGGAGCGCCAACAGTGAAACCGTTGGCGGTAACGCTGCACCGCAATCCGAGTCGCACGCGCATTCCCTTATTTCATTAGCAATTTGTTTAATTTGTGCGGCTTTCCGCCGAGATGCCCGGTTTTGTGATCACGCATTTTCACGCTGTGATCACAAATAAGAAAAAATCCACCATTCCTGTCGAATTTGCTTATCGGCTCGACCGGACTGTGCCAGAACCGCTCCAATCGCAGCAAGATGGGACAGTTCCATGAACATCCACGAATATCAGGCGAAAGCCCTGCTTCGCTCCTACGGCGCCCCGGTGTCCGAAGGCCGCGCCGTTCTCAAAGCAGAAGACGCAAAATCCGCCGCAGGCGAACTTGACGGCCCCCTTTGGGTTGTGAAGGCGCAGATCCACGCAGGTGGGCGCGGCAAAGGCTCTTTCAAAGAAGCTGATGCAGGCGAAAAAGGCGGTGTCCGCCTCGCCAAATCGGTCGAAGAAGCGGCTGAGGAAGCCAAAAAGATGCTGGGCCGCACCCTTGTGACCCACCAGACCGGCCCAGCGGGCAAACAGGTCAACCGCATCTACATCGAAGATGGCTCCGACATCGAGCGTGAGCTGTATCTGGCCCTGCTGGTGGATCGTCAGACCTCCCGCGTGTCTTTTGTATGCTCCACCGAAGGCGGCATGGACATCGAAGAGGTGGCCGAAGCAACCCCTGAGAAAATCCTGTCCTTCTCCGTGGACCCGGCAACTGGCTACCAAGCCTACCACGGCCGTCGCGTTGCTTTCTCCCTGGGCCTGAAAGGCGCACAGGTCAAAGAATGCGTGAAGCTGATGGGCAATCTCTACAAAGCCTTCATGGAAAAAGACATGGAGCAGCTGGAGATCAACCCGCTGATCGTCATGCCAGGCGGCGCACTGAAAGTGCTCGACGCCAAAGTTGGCTTTGACGGCAACGCCCTCTACCGCCACGCCGACATCGTCGAACTGCGCGATGAAACCGAAGAAGACCCCAAAGAGCTTGAGGCGTCCAAATACGACCTGAACTACATCGCTCTGGACGGTGAAATCGGCTGCATGGTGAACGGCGCGGGGCTCGCGATGGCCACCATGGACATCATCAAACTCTACGGTGCAGAACCTGCCAACTTCCTCGACGTGGGCGGCGGCGCAACCAAAGAGAAAGTGACCGAAGCGTTTAAGATCATCACCTCTGATCCAAACGTCAAAGGCATCCTCGTGAACATCTTTGGCGGCATCATGCGCTGTGACGTGATCGCAGAGGGCGTTGTGGCCGCGGTGAAAGAAGTTGGCCTACAGGTTCCACTGGTTGTGCGCCTTGAAGGCACCAACGTGGAAGCCGGCAAAGAAATCATCAACACCTCCGGTCTTGATGTGATCGCAGCCGACAACCTGTCCGACGGTGCCGAGAAGATCGTGAAAGCGGTTAAGGGCTGAGTTTGGAAGTGGTAACATTCATAGCGCAGCTCGTGGCTCTTGCGGCGGTTCCTGTAATAATCGCGTCCATTTGCTTTTCAAGCAAGTGGTATGTGCGGATTTGCGTTGTTTGGACACTTATAATTATTGTTGTCGCCACTTTCTTTTTTCTGACCGCTGAACAAACAGCGCAAGCTGCGAACAATGGCCTGCAAGCCATATTTGCCATCGTGCTTCCAATAACGCTGATCATCTTTGCTCTGGCGACACTCATTTGGTTTCTAGCACTTCTGCGCTTTAACAAAAAAATCGACAATAGGAGACAGCCGTCATGGCAATCCTCGTAGACGAAAACACCAAGGTCATCTGTCAGGGCTTCACCGGCTCTCAGGGCACCTTCCACTCTGAACAAGCCATCGCATATGGCACAAAAATGGTCGGCGGCGTGACCCCGGGCAAAGGTGGCATGGACCACCTCGGCCTGCCGGTCTTTGACTCTGTGCATGACGCCAAGGCAAAAACCGAAGCCAACGCTTCTGTGATCTATGTTCCCCCGCCCTTCGCAGCGGACTCAATCCTCGAAGCGATCGATGCGGAAATGGAACTGATCATCTGCATCACCGAAGGCATCCCTGTGCTGGACATGATGAAAGTACAGCGCGCGCTGGAAGGTTCCGCGTCCCGCCTGATCGGTCCTAACTGCCCAGGTGTGATCACGCCTGACGCTTGCAAAATCGGCATCATGCCGGGCCACATCCACAAGCGTGGCTCCGTAGGCGTTGTGTCCCGCTCCGGCACACTGACCTACGAAGCGGTTAAGCAAACCGCAGACATCGGTCTGGGCCAGTCCACTGCTGTGGGCATCGGCGGCGACCCGATCAAAGGCACCGAGCACATCGACGTGCTGGACATGTTCCTGTCGGACGACGAGACCCAGTCCATCATCATGATCGGTGAAATTGGTGGTTCTGCAGAAGAAGAAGCCGCAGAATTCCTCGCCAACGAGCGCAAAAAAGGCCGCTGGAAGCCAACCGCTGGCTTCATCGCAGGCCGCACAGCGCCTCCCGGCCGCCGCATGGGACACGCCGGTGCGATTGTTGCCGGTGGCAAAGGTGGCGCCGAAGACAAGATCGCTGCGATGCAGGAAGCTGGCATCGTCGTAGCAGACAGCCCCGCCGGTCTCGGCGAAGCTGTGCTCAAAGCGATCGGCTAAATGCCTGCTGCTCGGCATATCAACACAGGGCAGCGCCTGGCCCTGGGTGGGTGCAAAAGCGCCCTCCCGTGGGGAGGGTCAGGCGCTGCCCGGCCATGCCGGGCGATTGCTACATGTGTTTTGTTGGCTTCTTCGCCCTGTTTTGTCTCTGCCGCGAGCAGTGAAACCATGGTGGCTTCTGGGTTCACGAATGCACTTGAGCTTTGCCTAGATACTGACCTGCCTTTCTCTCAACGCGTGTCTTTGCTGACAGAAAAGGGCTGGCAAATGCCTCAGTCATCCGAGGCACGCAACGCTTATTGGAAGCAACAATGGGGCCGTGAGCATTACGCAGGTGAAATTGTCACGCGAGACGGCTCATTTGCTGCAGTGTTGGCGCCAATCCCTTTTCAAGCCACGTTAAGCATTGAAGAGTACACCAGCATCTCTCCGAAATTTGTCTTTGTTTCCTGTTCCTTAACCACCATAAACCAAAGAATTTCCAAGGAACTATTTGACGATTTGGACTTAACGACCATTGGGTCAGAGGAAACCGACACAGAAACAAAGCTGATCGCAGAGGGACAGCAAAGGTCTCTCGTTGCAATCGAAACCTCCGACACAACGCCTTCAGCCCAGGCGCTATTAAAAATTACGTCTTTGGCCAACATCGAAAAAGAGGCACTCAAATGACAGACCAAAGCCCCAACGACATCTTCCACGCCTCCTCTTTTATGCAGGGGCACAACGCGGAATACCTCGAACAGATGTATGCCCGTTACGCCGCCGACCCCACTGCGGTTGACGAAGTCTGGCAGGAGTTCTTCCGCCAGCTTGGTGATGCAGAGCTGGATGTGAAGGCAGAGGCCTCCGGCCCGTCTTGGGCCCGCAATGATTGGCCTCCACAGCCAAATGATGACCTGACGTCTTCCCTGACCGGCGAATGGCCCGAGCAGGTCGAAGCCAAGGCCGCTGGCAAAAAGATCAAAGAGAAAGCCGCCGAGAAAGGCGTTGAGGTCTCTGACGAAGCCATCAAACGCGCGGTACTGGATTCCATCCGCGCCCTGATGATCATCCGCGCCTACCGTATTCGCGGCCACCTGATTGCCGACATTGACCCGCTGGGCATGCGGGATCAGACCCCACACCCGGAGCTTGATCCAAAATCATACGGCTTCTCTGACGCCGACATGGACCGCCCGATTTTCATCGACAAGGTGCTCGGCCTCGACATCGCCACGATGCGCCAGATCATGGACATCGTGAAGCGCACCTACTGTGGCACCTTTGCGCTGCAATACATGCACATCTCCAACCCTGAAGAAGCGAGCTGGGTCAAAGAGCGCATCGAAGGGTACGACAAAGAAATCACCTTCACCCGTGAAGGCCGTAAGGCGATCCTGAACAAACTGGTCGAAGCAGAGGGCTTTGAGAAGTTCCTGCACGTGAAATACATGGGCACCAAGCGCTTTGGTCTGGACGGCGGTGAAAGCCTGATCCCGGCAATGGAGCAAGTGATCAAACGCGGCGGCAGCCTGGGCGTCGAAGAGATTGTCATCGGCATGCCACACCGTGGCCGCCTGTCGGTTCTGGCCAACGTGATGGCCAAGCCGTACCGCGCGATCTTCAACGAATTCCAAGGCGGCAGCTTTAAACCCGAAGATGTCGACGGCTCTGGTGATGTAAAATACCACCTCGGTGCGTCTTCTGACCGTGAGTTTAACGGCAACACCGTCCACCTCAGCCTGACCGCGAACCCATCGCACCTTGAGGCGGTGAACCCGGTTGTTCTGGGCAAAGTCCGCGCCAAGCAGGACCAACGCAACGATGATGCGCGCACCTCCGTGATGCCGATCCTGTTGCACGGCGATGCGGCTTTTGCCGGCCAAGGTGTTGTGGCAGAGTGTTTTGCCCTGTCTGGCCTCAAGGGCCACAAAACCGGCGGCACCATGCACATCGTGGTGAACAACCAGATCGGCTTCACCACCGCACCGCACTTCTCCCGTTCTTCGCCATACCCAACCGACAACGCGCTGGTTGTGGAAGCGCCAATCTTCCACGTGAACGGCGACGACCCGGAAGCGGTTGTCCACGCGGCGAAAGTTGCGACGGAATTCCGTCAGAAGTTCCAGAAAGACGTCGTCATCGACATGTTCTGCTACCGCCGTTTTGGTCACAACGAGGGCGACGAGCCCATGTTCACCAACCCGGTGATGTACAAGCGCATCAAAAAGCAGAAAACCACGCTGACGCTTTACACCGAGCGTCTGGTGAAAGACGGTCTCATTCCTGAGGGCGAGATCGAGGACATGAAGGCCTCTTTCCAAGCGCACCTCAACACGGAATTTGAAACCGGCAAAGAGTATAAGCCTAATAAGGCTGACTGGCTCGACGGTCGCTGGTCCCACCTGGACAAACGCGGCGAAGACTATGAGCGGGGCCAAACCTCGATCAAACCGGAAACCATGGCAGAGATCGGCAAATCGCTGTCCTCCGTGCCAGAAGGCTTCCCACTTCACAAAACTGTTGGCCGTCTTCTCGACACCCGCGGCAAGATGTTCTCGTCAGGCAAAGGCTTTGACTGGGCCACCGCCGAAGCCATGGCATTTGGCTCCCTGATGACCGAAGGGTATCCAGTGCGTCTGTCCGGTCAGGACGCCACCCGCGGCACCTTCTCTCAGCGTCACTCCGGTATCATCAATCAGGACACAGAAGAGCGCTACTTCCCGCTCAATAACATCCGCGCCGGTCAGAGCCAGTACGAAGTCATCGACTCCGCGCTCTCTGAATACGCGGTGCTGGGTTTTGAATACGGCTACTCTCTGGCAGAACCAAACGCACTGACCCTCTGGGAAGCCCAGTTTGGTGATTTTGCCAACGGTGCGCAGATCATGTTTGACCAGTTCATCAGCTCCGGCGAAAGCAAATGGCTGCGCATGTCCGGCCTGACCGTCCTGCTGCCACATGGTTTCGAAGGTCAGGGTCCAGAGCACTCCTCTGCCCGCCTGGAACGCTTCCTGCAGATGTGTGGGGGTGACAACTGGATCGTTGCGAACTGTACGACACCAGCCAACTACTTCCACATCCTGCGCCGTCAGCTGCACCGCACCTTCCGCAAGCCGCTGATCCTGATGACACCAAAGTCCCTGCTGCGCCACAAGCTGGCAATTTCCGAAGCAGAAGACTTTACCGATGGATCGTCTTTCCACCGCGTACTCTGGGATGACGCCCAAAAAGGCAACTCCGACACAACGCTGGCCAAGGACAAAGATGTCAAACGCGTCGTCATGTGCTCCGGCAAAGTCTACTATGACCTGCTGGAAGAGCGTGACGCCCGTGGCATCGACGATGTCTACCTGATGCGGATCGAGCAATATTATCCGTTCCCGGCCCACTCGCTGATCAAGGAGCTTGAGCGCTTCAAAGATGCGGAAATGGTCTGGTGTCAGGAAGAGCCTAAAAACCAGGGTGCGTGGTCCTTCATCGAGCCCAACATCGAATGGGCCCTGACCCGCATCAAAGCCAAACACTCCCGTCCGGTATACGCAGGCCGCCCGGCCTCCGCCTCCCCTGCCACCGGACTGGCAAGCCAACACAAAGCCCAACAAGCAGCGCTGGTGGATGCCGCGCTCTCCATGGAAGGAAATTGATCCATGACCGAAGTTCGAGTCCCTACCCTTGGCGAATCCGTCACCGAAGCCACCGTTGCGACCTGGTTCAAAAAACCGGGTGATGCGGTCGCCGTGGACGAAATGCTCTGCGAGCTGGAAACCGACAAAGTGACCGTTGAAGTTCCTGCCCCGGCTGCAGGTGTTCTGGGTGAGATCGTGGCCGCCGAAGGCGACACCGTGGGTGTTGATGCGCTGCTGGCCAATATCACAGCCGGCGAAGGTGCCGCTCCTGCGCCAGCCGCTGCCGCAGCACCTGCCGCCGCAGCCCCTGCTGCCGGTGGTGGCGACGCGGTTGACGTGATGGTCCCAACTCTGGGTGAATCCGTGACCGAGGCCACCGTTTCCACATGGTTCAAGGCTGTGGGTGACACCGTTGCGCAGGACGAGATGCTCTGTGAGCTGGAAACCGATAAGGTTTCCGTTGAGGTGCCCGCACCTGCCGCTGGTGTCCTGACTGAGGTCATTGCCGCCGAAGGCGCAACAGTAGACGCCTCCGCAAAGCTGGCTGTGATTGGTGGCGCGTCTGCCTCCGCAGCCGCAGCACCTGCTGCTGCCCCAGCCGCCGCCGCCGCACCAGCCGGTTCCGCTGATGTGGAAAACGCCCCATCGGCCAACAAGCTGATGGCAGAAAAAGGCATTGCTGCTTCAGCCGTTACCGGCACAGGCCGCGACGGTCGCATCATGAAAGAAGACGTGATGAAAGCCGCTCTGGCCCCGGCACCTGCCGCCGCACCAGTCCCGGCTGCTGCACCGCGTGCGCCGGTCTCTGCTGACGACGCTTCCCGCGAAGAGCGCGTGAAAATGACCCGTCTTCGCCAGACCATCGCCAAGCGTCTGAAAGAAAGCCAGAACACAGCGGCCATGCTGACCACCTACAACGAGGTCGACATGGGCGCGGTGATGGATCTGCGCAAAGAGTACAAAGACGCCTTTGAGAAAAAGCACGGCGTGCGTTTGGGCTTCATGTCCTTCTTCACCAAAGCTTGCTGCCACGCGCTGAAAGAAGTGCCAGAGGTGAACGCAGAGATCGACGGCACCGACATCGTGTACAAAAACTTCGTGCACATGGGTGTGGCTGCGGGTACCCCAACCGGTCTGGTTGTGCCTGTGATCCGCGACGCTGACAGCATGTCTTTTGCCGAGATCGAAAAAGCCATCTCTGAGAAAGGCAAACGTGCCCGTGACGGCAAACTGTCCATGGCGGAAATGCAGGGCGGCACCTTCACGCTGTCCAACGGCGGTGTCTACGGCTCCCTGATGTCTTCCCCGATCCTGAACCCACCGCAGTCTGGCATCCTCGGCATGCACAAAATTCAGGACCGTCCGATGGCGATCAACGGTCAGGTTGTGATCCGTCCGATGATGTATCTGGCCCTGTCCTACGATCACCGCATCGTGGACGGCAAAGGCGCCGTGACCTTCCTCGTGCGCGTGAAAGAAGCGCTGGAAGATCCTCGTCGTTTGTTGATGGATCTGTAAGCGATTTCTGGCCTCGGCGGATTGTCGAGGCCAGCCCACACCTGTGTAGGCAACATCATGCGGCTGCTCAAAACTGCAACAGAACTCAAACTGATGTTCACAGCTCTCTTGGCTGCACTTGCACTTCCTATGCTGCTGAACATTGCTGTAGATGCGCCATCACATCTTCCACTTGCTCTTTTAGCTCTACCCTGTGCCAAGTTGCCTTTCCTCGTTTACGGAAGGCAGGCTGTAAGACAGCAAAGTAGGAGCGGAGTGGTTTTCTTTGCCTGCTTTATCGCGATGGAAACTCTGTCCCTGTTGGTAATTCTGGCTGTTTCTGGAGTGCCATTGGTACTCGTAGATATAGTTCTGTCTGCTGTAGTTCTATTTTTCGCAATAGCTTGTTTGCGGTCTTTCGCTCCTGAGGTAACCCCCTCATGACTGGCTTGAGACCTACCTTGTGCCAACGCACCTTGAGCGGGCAAACCACAAACAATGTGCCAAACTTAGGGCAGTGTCTGACCCTCGGTGGGCGTGAAGCGCCCTCCCTTGGGGAGGGTCATACCCTCAGTCGGTCAATCGGAACATCCAAAGATGTCTAAGGGCTCGTTGATCTTTCTCTGGTTTATTTTGACCTGCCTAATGATCCTTTCAGCCAAGTCTATGGAGCTGTTGTTCCGGGCTTGGATAGAGTCCTCGCATTGCGCGCCGGTAACTTCTGCTGGGGGCACCTCCAACTGCTCTTGGAACGGCATCCAAGCGTCTGGTGCCCTTCAACTCGCCAGTCTACTTACTCTCTTGATACCTGTTATTCCCCTCAGCTTGATTGCGGTTCTGGGTTCCAGTGTGTTTATGCCAATTCCAAAAACACTCTGGCCTTTCATAGTCTCGACAGGGCTTTGCATCGCTGCATTGAACACATTCTGGATTGAATGGCAGATACCGAAGTATCACTCTGATCATCCGGCTTTAGACCTTTTGTTTTCTTTCCTCAAAGTTGACCCAGTCTGGTTGTCGTACCTTTGTGCGCTGTCTGCATTGGGTTTGATCGTCATTAGCTTCGGAGCGAAATCGCTTGTCAAAGCTAGAAAGGCGGTATCAAAACCATGAAGCAAATCCCCACTTCCGCGATACAGTCGCAATACCGACGCTATGCAGACGTGCAAAAATCGCCCAAACTGACCTCATTGGAGAGACGCGCATTTCCCCTGCCCGCCGCTGGCCCCGCGCCACGCGAGACGCAGGACATAGGAGGATAGACCATGCCCACCCATGTGCTCTGGCAAGCTGATATTGCCTTTTTTGACAGCGAGGAACTCGCCATACACATGGAACGCGCCAGCATCACCAACGTCACCGTAAAGCTGTTGAAACCCGAATAAAGACCAACCATATCAATCTCTTGCAATGAGAGTTTTCCCACAAGACGGGGCATGCCGCCCCTGCAATAGACCAAGGAAACACACCTATGGCTCAATATGACGTCATCATCATCGGCGCAGGCCCTGGCGGCTACGTCTCTGTAATCCGCTGCGCTCAGCTCGGCCTGAAAACCGCAATCGTGGAAGGCCGCGAAACGCTGGGCGGCACCTGCCTGAACATTGGCTGTATCCCGTCCAAGGCACTGCTGCACGCGACCCACATGCTGCATGAGGCCGAGCACAACTTTGCCGACATGGGGCTGAAGGGCAAAAGCCCGTCTGTGGATTGGGCCCAGATGAAAGCCTATAAGACTGATGTTGTTGGACAAAACACCGGTGGTGTGGAGTTCCTCATGAAGAAGAACAAGATCGACTGGCTCAAAGGTTGGGCCTCTATTCCTGCCGCCGGTCAGGTCAAAGTGGGTGACGACACACACGAAGCCAAAAACATCGTGATCGCATCGGGCTCCGTGCCATCCTCCCTGCCAGGTGTTGAGGTTGACAACGACAAAGGCATCGTGGTCGACAGCACCGGCGCGCTCGACCTGCCCAAAGTTCCAAAGAAAATGACCGTGATCGGCGCGGGCGTGATTGGTCTGGAACTCGGCTCCGTCTACGCCCGCCTCGGCGCGGAAGTGACCGTGGTGGAATACATGGACGCCGTTTGCCCTGGCATGGATGCGGATGTACAGCGTACCTTCAAGCGTATCCTTGAAAAGCAAGGACTTAAGTTCATCATGGGGGCGGCTGTGCAAGGCGTGGACGCCACCAAAACCAAAGCTAAAGTACGCTACCTGCCTAAGAAAGGCGGCGACGAAGAGGTTGTCGACGCAGATGTGGTGCTGGTTGCCACTGGTCGTAAACCATTTGCAGAAGGTCTGGGTCTCGACGCGCTTGGCGTCAAAATGACCGAACGCGGCCAGATCGCCGTAGACGGCAAATGGGCCACCAACGTGCCGGGCATCTACGCCATTGGCGATGTTATCGAAGGCCCAATGCTCGCCCACAAAGCTGAAGACGAAGGCATGGCGGTCGCCGACGTGCTCGCAGGCAATCATGGCCACGTGAACTACGGCGTGATCCCTGGCGTGGTCTACACCACCCCGGAGGTTGCGACCGTCGGCGCCACTGAGGCCGCACTGAAAGCCGAAGGTCGCAAGATCAAGGTTGGTAAGTTCATGTTCATGGGCAACGCCCGCGCCAAAGCGGTGCACCAAGGCGAAGGCTTTGTGAAAATCATCGTCGACAAAGAGACCGACCGCGTGCTTGGCGCAGCGATCATTGGCCCGGCAGCGGGCGACATGATCCACGAGCTGTGTGTGGCCATGGAGTTTGGCGCCTCGGCTCAGGACATTGCCCTGACCTGCCACGCACATCCAACCTACTCTGAAGCGGTCCGCGAAGCTGCGCTCGCTTGTGGTGACGGCGCGATCCACAGCTAAGTTGTTTACACTAGAACTTTTTGGGGCGCTTCCACGAAGCGCCCCACTTTTGTTCGAGGTACTGCTACTATGAAACCGAAGCAGCTAATTCCCGTTGTCGCCTTTGGTCTCGCTGCGGGATACATCGTTGGTCCGCTGCTCTGGCCCCAACAATCCCGGGCAGAGCGTTCTATCGAAGCCTTCAAATCGGTCTGTGTGGCACGTCACCTCGGATCCCCCTACAGCGGGCCCAATGACTTAGGGTTCGAAGAAAGCGTGGGACAAGATGGCAAACCGGTTTGGATTGATGTGAAAACCGCGATTTTCATGTCATTGGAGGACAATAGTTGCAGCCTGTCGACCTATGCGCCTCACGCACTAACGAAATGGGAGGCGGAGCAAACTTTGGTATTTCTCGAGGGAGTTGTATCAGAAAATTTCCCTGACCTTCCGCACGATCCCGGCGCTCAAATGGGCTCTATCCACAAGGCTTGGATGACCGGTGAAATTGGCTCACCCACCAGATGGGGTGTCGCGTTCTTTGCTTACCCAGAGTGGGGAGACAGCGCTGGCAGCATCTTAAGTTTGAGTTCCCCGAAGCAAAACTGAATGACCGCATTGCATAGAGGGCCTGGAAAGCTCAGCGTTCGGTGACAGGCCGATTTACCGGCCCACTTTACGCGTTTTTTCCAAACGCTGCGAAGCTCTGCCTTCCCATTGGCCGCGGCAGGCAAATCTATCTTAAAGAGACTTTTTCTGCTACCATTCGCCAATAAGGCCATTTCACTTTTCACACCTTTCGCGAATTCACCCAATTAAAAGGCAGTATTTCCATGAGGTCTCTTGCACTCAATCCGTGTCTCGCCATCGCTCTCACCACCGCACTTTCTGTGCCGGTCTTGGCCGAGGGGACACGCCCACCCTACCAACCGATTTCTCCCGACTATGGCTATCGCCCCAACAATGAAGCTCTACAAGAAGCCGTCGACATGCAGGATCGCGCCGCAGTCCGCGAACACGGATGGCGTCTTTGGGCTGGGATCATGCAGCCATTGGAGAGTAATCCAACATGGCCCCTGTGGCTCAGCTGGCGCACTACCTTTGATGCATTTTAAGCGAAGGACCCACCGCCCGTTACGCCACACCGCGGCCTGCCACCCGCGCATGCAACCGCTGGGGCCACCCCCCTACCTGTTTCAACAGGCGAAGTTCCCAACGTGAACACCCCCTCGCCCAAGTATCCGGTGCCAACCTATGTGATTGACACGTTCCCCGCTGCCGTGACCAAAGGCGATGACGGATACTCAATCAATGATGGCCTGTTCTTTCAGTCCAACGGCGACATCATGATTGCAACCGAAAGCCTGTCTCAAGGCGGGTATGATGCGATCCGCGCCAATGAACTTTATCTGAAAGACAAATTAGCAGCGCTTCAAGCCGCTGGCGAAAATGTCGACCTGCCGCTCAGCTATGTGTCCACCAAGCACATGTACTGGCCGGTGCGTGCCGACGGCCTGACACCTCTCCCTGTGTGGCAAAACAACTTACCTGACTGGTTCTCCGGCTACGCTGGCTATGAAGTCTGGAACACGCAGGTGGCCATCGACCCAAGCGGCAGTCAGGGCAAGTCCGATGTTCTGGTCGACTATCTTTATGGTCTGGAAACGCCCGAAGGGGCCAAAATCTCTCCCCAAAAGCGGCACGCGCGTGTCGTCGATTTGCAAAAATTCTACCACCACAAGGTGACACAGGCCGATTGGGACATGTTTACCGAGGCCGACAAAGCCATCATCACAGCGGCCAGCCTGTGGCTCTATGACGAGCCTTTCAAAGTCGGCGACTACCTCGCCACTGTAGCCATGCATGTGGTGACCAAAGAAATCCCCAGCTGGTCTTTCCAAAGTGTCTGGTGGTCGCCAACACCAAACCACGGAAAATACGCCAAAGACCGGCCAGTAAATCTCAAGGCCGAAGGCCCATGGGATCAGTATCTAATGACAGATTCCTACGATTTTCCGGTGGATGCCGAGGGCAACTTGGAAATTGCCGTCAATCCCTATATCGAAGGCGTAATCCACCCAATCGCCACAAACTGTAGAAACTGCCATGTGCGTGCAGGGTACCCGTCAAGTCCAAGTGACACACCACATACAAGCTATCAGAACGCCGCTTGCCCCGGGCTTTTGACAATGCTGATGCCCGCCAACGCGTGCTTTGAAGGCATTGCTTTGTCTGACTTTGCTTGGATTATACCAGATCGGGCCAAGTAATCTGCGCCTCTGGGACTGTGCCAACGGCCCGGAGGTCAAGCATTCCTACCACATTGTCTTGGCGGCGCGCGCCGCCCAGGCGTCGTCATAGGATTGGCCGCCTTCTGCGCCTTCCGTCTGTTCTGCAAGGATTTTTCCAAAGCTCGGGAGCTTAGAGCAATCTTCGTGACCGGACCAAACTTCCGCACGCAAAAGTGCTCGGGCACATTGTGCATAAATTTCGCCAACCTTTATCACAATAACCGAACGGGGATGCCGCCCCCGCACTTCAAAGCTTTGGCACAGCTCTTGATCAAGCGTTACGCGTGCAACACCATTGACCCGCACAACGTTGTTGCACCCTGGCACCATGAACATCAGCAAAATCCGCCCGTCTGCCACGATATTGCGCAAGGTGTCTATGCGGTTGTTGCCACGCCAATCCGGCATCGCCAAAGTCTGGTTGTCCAAAACGCGCACCACAGGGCCATTGTCCCCACGAGGACTGCCGTCCGTCCCACTTGATCCGACGGTGGAAACTACACAAAAGCGCGATGCCATAATCCACGTCCGATACGCTGGAGTCAGTTCCATTGCGACTTTATGAATTGAGGCCGACCCCACCTCGCCATAAATCGCTTCCAGCGCGCCAATATCAGTCACATACTCCATCAGCGCCGTACCCCGCCTCAACCAAAAGCGCATTGGATCCGGTCTCAATCACCTCTTCCAAACGCGCCATAAACTCCTGCTGATCTGCGCCCTGCTCAATCGTATCAAGAAACTCGACCACAGCCAGACCAGGCTTGCGCAGCATCGTGCCCTTCGGCCAGAACAAACCCGCATTGGTCGCCACCGGCACCGCCCTCTGGCCGGTTTCTTTGTAAAGCACATACGGCCCAACTTTATAAGGCACATGCTCGCCAACGGGCACCCGCGTCCCCTGCGGATAGATCACCAGTTGCCCTGGTGGCACGCGACCGCTCTCTACATCCGCCAGCATAGCCTTGATTGCCGCGCCTCGTTTTCCGCGCCGCACTGGCACGCAACCCAAACGCCACGCGTACACCCCAATGATCGGCGTAAACAGCAACTCATACTTCATGATGAACCGCGGCTGTGGCACCGCTTTGAAGATCATCATAATATCAAGAAAAGACTGATGCTTTGCCGGCACAAGCACCGCACCACTCGGCACCTCACCACGCACCTCGGACCGGATCCCCACAAGCCAGCGCGCCGACCAAATGGCCCAACTGGCATAAGTATTACATGCTGCCATTGCGCCTTTGGAAGACAGCAAGGCCCACGGGAAAAACACAATCCCCATCGCAAGCATCACAATTGCATTCTGAATCACATAAATGATCGACATCACCCATTGAAACGCCAAGCGCATCAGGCCAACTCCCCTAATGTACGTCGTGCCGCTGCACCGGTGGCCAGATACGCCACAGCGCCTGCAAGCGGTGGAATCAGAGCCAACAACGCCCAGGCCATACCTTGGAACCCAAGCCCAGTCAGAAACCCACCGCTCTCCTGAACTGACGGCAAAAGGAAAACTGCCAAGGCCCCACAGGCTGTCCCTACAGCAGCGCCCAACAAAGCACGCAAAGTAAACCGGCGCACAAATGCGCGCGCGATGTAGCTGTCCTGTGCGCCAATCAGACGTAGCACCGAAATTACCTGGGCGTTCGCTGCCAATGCTGCATTTGCGGCCAGAGTGATCATCGCCGCCGTCGTTGCGCCAATCAGACCAATCGACACCCATCCCAGCAACCGCAATCGGCCGGCCGCGCGCTCCAACGGACGCCGCCAGCGATTGTGATCATCCAAAACAGCGCCAGGCACCTCAGCCTGCAACCGAAGTCGCAGACCTGCACCGTCGTACCCCTCATCGGTCTCTTCAATCTCGATCAACTGCGGGATCGGCAGGCTGTCCAGCGGCAGGTCCGGCCCAAACCACGGAGCCAGCAAGCCGCGCTGTTCTTCAACAGTCAAAGCCCGAGCCGAAACAATGCCAGGTGTGCTTTCCAAAACAGTTAGAGCCGCCTTCGTTTGCGCCGTCATCTGGCCGTCAGGTGCCGAAATCCGCAGGGTCGAACTCTGAGCCAACTCATCGCCCCACCGCGTCGCCAATCGACCAGACGCCAGCGACAGCGCCAAAGCGAACACAGTTAAAAACGCCATGGCCCCAGCCGCAAACAATGTCAGGCGCGCAGTAAATCCTGTGGGCGGAACAACGCGGTCCGCCTGCGCATCCCCCATGATCAATTTGGACAATTGCAGACCCTTGCTCATAAGTCAGCTCCCGCAAGCTGTAGCTTGCGCCCCGAAATGCGCAGCACCCGCGCCTGAACATGATGTTTAGCCGAGCGGATCAGGTTCAAATCGTGGGTCGCGATCAGAATGGTCTTTCCCATCTTGTTAAGCTCCACCAGAAGCTGCAGCAACCGTTGGGACATTTCCCAATCAACGTTTCCGGTTGGCTCATCCGCCAGAACAACGTCAGGTGACATGATCACCGCGCGCGCCAAGGCTGCCCGCTGACGTTCTCCACCCGACAATTCCGGCGGCAATGCACCGGCCCGATGCCCCAACCCAACCCAGGTCAACAACTCTTTCAGATTGGAATGCTGTTCCAACGAGTCGCGACTTGCCACTGTCAAAGGCAACGCCACATTTTCGCGCACCGGCAAGTGATCTAGAAACTGACAATCCTGATGCACCACGCCAATCTGCCGCCGGGTCATGGCGTGATCGTCCCGATCCATCTCACGCACATCCTTGCCGAACAGCTCCACACGCCCGGCTGTAGGCGTCAACGCACCATAGCAAAGCTTTAAGAATGTGGTCTTCCCCGACCCGGACGGCCCGGTCAGAAAATGGAAAGATCCGGGTGCCAGCTTCAAGGACACCTCGCTCAGCAACTCTCCGCCGCCGTAGCTATACGCAATATTGTCTAGTTCGATCACCTGAGACCTCATTTGTCTCGATTGTTGTGCACGAGCATCGCCTTGGTTGCAATCTGTTCCACGCCGCCTTTGCACTTTCGCCAAGCGATGTTTCAGAATATGGTTCCTGAATAAAAGCAAGAACTTCGACAGCAGGGGACGAGTATGCGGCTAACTTGCCCAAATTGCGGGGCACAATATGAGGTGCCAGACGACATCATCCCAACCGGTGGGCGGGACGTGCAATGTTCCAATTGTGGCAACACTTGGTTTCAGGTTCATCCCGACATGCAGGCGGAAGAACCTGTTGAGGAAGTTGTTGAAGATGCCGTGGCTGAAGCCTCAACGGAAGCCGCGACACAGGAAACGCCTGAGGAAGAGGTTTTTGAAGAAATAGAACCTCCAGAGCTCTCAATTGAAGCAGAACCTGAGGACAACCAGGATTTCTTTGAAGACGCGGTCGAAGAAAACCCAGATGATCTGGATCTCGGTGGTGAAGACTGGGACTTGGAAACCGAGGACAATTGGACTGAAGCCGGATCTTCGCACTCCAACGACGACTCAGCTTTAGACGAAGGTGCCGAAAAACACGTTGAGGAAGTGACCGACGTCGCCCCCGAACGTGAAGTCGAAGCACAGGTGGAGGTTGGAGAAGATCCCGAACCTGATGATTACGAAGAATCTCTGGAAACCACTTCAGGCCAGAAGGCGGACCACGATACGGAAGCCACCAGTGAGGCCGCTGCTGAGGAAGACACCTTGGCAGAAGCAGAACCTGCGCCCAAACCACGTGGTTTGGATGCCTCCGTGAAAGACATATTGCGCGAAGAGGTCGAATACGAATCCCGCGCCCGGGCAGCGGAACAACCTGAAAGCCTTGAGACCCAAGGTGATCTGGGTCTGGATCGTGGTGAAGATCGCTCAACAGCGACCAATCGACAGGCCGACGAATCCGCCAACCGTTTGCGCCGCCTTCGTGGGCAAGACGATGCAGCAACCGCAGCCGCTGTAGCTGCAACCGTACGCAGTTCCAAAGACACCCGCCGAGACCTCTTGCCGGACATTGAGGAAATCAATTCTACCTTGCGCACCTCAGGTGACGCTCCGCGCAATCCTGATCTGGGTCAGAGAACCAGCAACGGCGCTAACCGTGCGCGAGGTTTCCGGCTTGGGTTTGCTCTGGTGATCCTGCTCGCGGGCGCCGCTGTTTTTGTCTACAGCTCTCACGACAGCCTCAGCCAAAGCTATCCGCAGGCCGCACCTTACATCGACAGCTATATGGCATCCGCAAACGGCGCCCGCGTCTGGCTGGATGACAAAGTTGCAGGTCTGTTTCTGAAGCTCAACGCCCTAACAGGACAGTCCTAACCGGCTGTCCTATGCGGCGTCTAGAACCGCTCCAGCAAGCGTTCGAGATAGTTTCGCTCAGACTCGGAGCGCTCTGCTTCACCAGCACGGCGGCGAATTTCGTCCAACAGGCGGCGCGCCTGCCGATAGACATCCTCGCCTTGCAACAGCCCTTCATCGGTGCCCGCTGCGCCGCGATTACCCTGGCTGCGTCCCAGCGGGTCTTGAGCTTGGCCCTGCGCCTCAGCGGAGCCTTGTTGGCCTTGCTGTTGCTGCTGGGCCATGGCTTCTCCAAGATTGCGTAACCCATCTCTGAGCGCATCCATCGCCTCCGCCTGCCGGTCAATTGCCGTGGCCAAATCATCCTCACGCAGTGCCTCCTCAGCACCCTCCATGGCTCCTTCGGCATTGCCAAGCGCCTCACGTGCAGCATCACCCTCAGGCGTACCCTGCACCGGCAGATTTTGCATCTGGCGGTTCAACTCCTGACGCAAGGCCCGCTGACGATCTTCAAGCGCGCCCTGTTGTCCCTGCTGGTCGCCATTGGATTGGCCGGTCTCGCCTTCACCTTCTCCTTCGCCTTGGCCTTCGCCGCCAGTGCCGTCATGCGAGTGACCGCGCCCTTCACCGCCGCTATAGCCTTGGTTCTCTTGTGATTGCCCACTTTGGGCATCGGGGTTGAACTGTTCCTGCAACTCACGGAAAGCCTCGTCGGAGAGCCCTTGCTGATTACGCAACGTATCGGCCAACCCCTCCATAGCCTGCTCACCCTGGTTCTGTTGCCCTTGGCCCTGCGTGACACGCATGTTCTCCATCAGCTGCTGCAACTCTTCCAGAGCCTGCTGCGCCTCCGCCATCCGGCCTTGCTCCATCAGCTCCTGAATGCGGTCCATCATGCGTTGCAGATCGTTCTGATCCATCTGCATGGAGTTCTCCGCACTCTGTTGGCCTTCGCCCTCTTCGCCATCCTGCTGCTGGCGCCGCGCCAACTCGCGCATGTAATCCTCAGTGGCCTCGCGCAACTCCTGCATCAGCCGCGCAATCTCCGCATCACTGGCACCATTTTTCATCGCTTCGGACAAGCGTTCCTGCGCCTGCCGCAATCGCTCGGCTGCGCTACCAAGGTCCCCGTCTTCCAAATCAAGCGCCAACTGCCACAGCGCCTCGGCCAGTTCATCGCGTTTCTCTTCTGACAGCCCGTGTGTCACGTTGACTTCCAACCGCCGCAGAATAGTCCGGAACCGCAGGTAATCCGTCTCGCGCCGAAACACGCCATCTTCCGGCCGGTGCGACACCGCCCGCATCAACTGCGCCACCCGCTTGCCATTCGCCCGAGACCACAAAAGGTCACGCCGCATTTCAATCACTGCCGACGCCAACGGATCAAAGAACCGCCGCGCAGGCATCTCAAACCGCAAGTCTCCGGTTTGCCCTTCCAAGCCAGCGTCATCCTCGACAGTTAAGGTGACTTTGACCGGCAAATGCGCCCAAGGATGCCCGGAAAAGTCCTCAATTAGGGTGTCTTCAAATGACGCCCGATCGCCGGAGATCGGCAACGGTAATTCGACCACCACAGCTCCGCGTGGCTCCGGATCGACACGCAATCCGTACTGCCGAGACACACCGTCAAGATCCAGTTCCACAATCGCTGTGCCCCCGACAACGCCATAGTCATCAGACGCGTGAAACGGCAGGGTCATCTCGCCACGACCTGAGGCCTCGACCTGGCCGCTCAAAATCACTTTAGGCGCGCGGTCATCTTGCATCACGATGTGCCACGCCGCCCCGCCCGGCCCGGAAATTTCCAGATCACCGGTCTGACGCAAATCAAAGCTCTGTTCCGGCTCCGCCGCGCTCTCGATTGCACCGACGCGACCTGACACGGTCTCCGCCACGGTCAGCGCGCCAACCTCGCCATAAAGGCGCAGCAAAACCCGGCTACCCTCCGGCAACACCAATTTTCCGCCGGGCTGATCATTCAAATAGAGCGCAGGTTTGCCGGTGTAGCTTGGCGGCTCGATCCAGCCTTCCCAAGTTGGTCCACTGGCCAAGGCAGCGCCGCCCCCCGGCCCCAACTCCCGCACAGACGCCAGATTGGAAAACGATCCGCCCACAAATGCAATCATCAACAACAGGATCGCCGTGTAACGCAGCCCAAAGGGGTCCAGCCGCGAAATCCGCAAATCCGGCTGCACCGCTTTAGCGCCTTTGGTACGCGCCGCCATCCGCTTCAGATGTGCCGCCCAAAGCGCCTGAGACGCCGCATCGTCTCTGCCGACCGCCGGCGCATCCCGCAACGCCGCAATCGGGCGTCCCGGCAGCGTCGCGTCAAGCCGCGCAATCGCCATGTCACGGGACGGCAGCACCAATTGTCGCGCACCACGTAACAGAAACACAAGCATCCCTGCCGCGGCCAAAAATCCGCAAATCCAGATCATTTCCAGTGGTAGATGATCTTGCAGGCCCATCATTAACGCGGCCAAGACCACAAAGCCGATGGTCCACACCGGCCAAAACGCACGTGTGAATGATTCTGCAAACAGACCCAACCGGGTCAGGCCAATGACCCACCGAAGGTGCAACAGGGCTGCATCTGAAGGGGTTTGACGGGTCACGGCGCTCCTATCGGTTGGCTCTTAGTCGCTGGTCTCGTCCAGCCACTCTGGGATGCTATCGCGGTTTATCATCTCTTCATAGCTTGGACGTCGGCGGATAACCGCAAATTGATCATCTTTCACCAGAACCTCGGGGATCAAGGGCCGCGTGTTGTATTCACTCGACATGACCGCGCCATAGGCACCGGCGCTGCGGAAGGCGATCAGATCACCGTCGTTGAGCTGCACCATATTGCGCCCTTTGGCAAAGGTGTCGCCAGATTCACAGACAGGCCCCACGATATCATATTGCGCGGGCTCATGCCCCGGCGAGGCTTCTATGACCGGCACAATATCATGATGCGCCTCATACATCGCCGGGCGGATCAGATCGTTCATCGCCCCGTCCACAATCAAGAACTCTCGGTCCTCTCCAGATTTCACGTAGATGACTTTGCAGACCATGATGCCCGCGTTGCCCGCAATCAACCGGCCCGGCTCAATCTCGATCTCACACTTCAGACTGCCCAGCACACGCTTCACCATTGCGCCGTATTCCACAGGCAAAGGCGGCGCAGAGTTGGAACGCTCATAAGGAATGCCAAGGCCACCGCCTAAATCCAATCGCTTTATATCGTGGCCCTCTGCCCTCAACTGCTCGGTCAGCTCAGCCACCTTCTTGTAGGCGTCCTCAAACGGCTCCAACTGGGTCAACTGGCTGCCAATATGAACATCAATGCCAATCACCTTCAGCCCCGGCAAAGACGCTGCTAGTGCGTAAACCTCTTTGGCGCGGCTGATCGGGATGCCAAACTTGTTCTCAGATTTACCGGTTGCGATTTTGGCGTGGGTTTTTGCATCGACATCCGGATTCACCCGAATGGTGATCGGTGCTTCAACACCCAAACGGCTTGCTACGGCGCTAATTGCCGCCATTTCCGGCTCGCTTTCCACGTTGAACTGGCGAATGCCACCGGTCAGTGCGAGCTCGATCTCGTCCTCAGTTTTACCCACACCGGAAAACACAATCTTGTCGCCTGGCACACCCGCGGCCTTGGCACGCGCATACTCTCCCCCAGACACAACATCCATACCCGCGCCCAGCGCGGCCAGTGTCTTTATAATCGCCTGATTGGAGGCCGCTTTCATGGCGTAGCACACCAGATGGTCGGTACCTTCAAGCGCCTCATCAAACAGGCGGAAATGGCGTTCAAGAGTCGCGGTGGAATAGCAGTAGAACGGTGTGCCCACCTGTGCGGCAATTTCCTTAACCGGCACGTCTTCGGCAAATAACTCCCCGTCGCGATAAAGAAAATGATCCATAGTGCCGTCTCCTGCGTGCCGCTAGCCTCGTTCGGCCTCCCTCATACGCCGCGGCGCAGCGCCGATCAATGCTCCTAAGCAGACTTACTTCACTGGTTTCGCACGCAGAAACAAATAGAGCGGCAAGCCACAGCTCACACCAATCATCCAGGTCGCCGGAAGCGCCAAAAGCGCGATCCAATTACGCCGAACCCAGACCTCTACCAGCACCCAAACCGTGAGCGTGATAGCAGAGATGACCAGATCCCAATAAATGCCGGTCACTGCATCATTGGCCTTCCAAAGCGCGACCATGGCTTGGAGATCCAATCCATTCTCGGCAATCCAAGGACCAAAATACATCATAGGATGGATCGCGCCCCAAATGGCCAATCCCAGAAATACCCAACGCAAAGGTGACATGTTTTTCCCATTCCCCAAAAGTAAGCGGCACAACAGTTACGGCGCCGCCTTTGCTTCAGATCAGAATGTCCTGATTAGGGATGTTTTTTCAAGGGCTAAGCCCTTAGCAGCCATACCAGCGACAGCCACCGCCAATAGAGATGCTCACGGTGCCGTTGGTCACGCCAACGCTGCCAGATGTGTGCACCCCGTCAGAGCCGATCCCGATATTGGCGTTGGCACGGGGCGTCCAGGGCTCTCCGTCCACACCACAAGCGGTAACGACAGCCAGACTTAAACAGGCAAATACAACGCGAAAAATGTGGGCTCTCCCGTGGCAGCGGCGCCGACAAGAACTTTTGCACCCCCCGGTGCAAATGTCATCGGCGTGCCTATCATACGGAAAGATAACTACGATTGAAAAGGGGAAACACTGCCTTGTGGCGTCACTTCCCCAGTGGCTTAACCGTCCAGCTTGGCTTTCCAAGCAGCAATCTGCTCACGCACACGGGTTGGTGCGGTGCCACCATAAGACATGCGCGAGGACACGGAGTTATGCACACCCAGCACACCAAACACTTCTTCAGTGATCGCAGAATGCACAGACTGCATGTCTTCCAACGTCAGGTCTGGCAGATCGCAATCCTTACTTTCCGCCATCGCCACCAATGAGCCGGTCACGTGGTGCGCATCACGGAACGGCATATTCAGCGCCCGCACCAGCCAGTCGGCCAGATCGGTTGCGGTGGAAAAGCCACTGCCCGCCGCAGCCTCCAGGCTATCCTGGTTGGCATTCATATCTTTGACCATGCCTTCCATTGCCGCCAGCGCCAGCATCAGGTTGTCCGCCGCATCAAAGACCTGCTCTTTGTCTTCCTGCATGTCTTTGGAATAGGTCAGCGGAAGACCCTTCATCACCATCAGAAGCGCAGTGTTCGCGCCAAAAATCCGGCCAATCTTGGCACGGATCAGTTCTGCTGCGTCCGGGTTCTTCTTCTGTGGCATGATCGATGAACCGGTCGAGAAGCGATCAGACAACGTCACGAAACGGAACTGCGCGGAGGACCAAATCACCAACTCTTCAGCAAAGCGGCTCAGGTGCATTGCACAAATGCTGGAGGTTGACAGGAACTCCAGCGCAAAGTCACGGTCTGCTACCGCGTCCAGCGAATTCGCCGCCGGACGGTCAAAGCCCAGCGCTTCAGCCGTCATCTCACGATCAATCGGGAAAGAGGTGCCAGCCAACGCCGCAGCGCCCAACGGGGACTCATTCATCCGCGCCCGCGCATCTTTGAACCGGCTCAGGTCGCGGCCCAACATCTCCACATAAGCCATCATATGGTGGCCCCAGGTCACCGGCTGCGCGGTCTGCAAATGCGTAAAGCCTGGCATCACCCAATCTGCGCCCGCCTCCGCCTGCGACACAAACGCACGGATCAGCGCTTCAATCCCGGCAATCGCCGCATCAATCTGATCGCGCACCCAAAGTTTGAAGTCCGTCGCAACCTGATCATTCCGGCTCCGGCCTGTGTGCAAGCGGCCCGCAGGCTCGCCAATGATCTCTTTCAGCCGCGCCTCCACATTCATGTGAATGTCCTCCAGCGCCGTGGAAAACTGGAATGTCCCCCCTTCGATCTCTGACAACACCGTGAGAAGCCCTTCCCGAATGGCTTCTGCGTCGCTATCTGTCAGAATGCCTGTCTTGGCGAGCATCGCCGCATGGGCCCGAGAGCCAGAAATGTCCTGCGCCGCCATACGTTGATCGTAGCCAATAGACGCGTTGATCGCTTCCATAATGGCATCCGGTCCGGCGGCAAAACGGCCACCCCACATCTGGTTTGAGGTATCTTTGGTCATGAGAAGCCCTTTTGGAGGGAAAATGAAAGTAAATGGGTCCGCGCTGGTTTATACAGGCTTGGCAGCAATCGCAATTGCCGCCCTGTCCTTTGTTGCCTTGAACCCCTCGGCAGAGGCTGAAATCCGCGACTATTCCGCACTCGAAGACATGCGTGACGGCGATATGCGCAAGCTGAACTTCCATTCTGCCCCAAAAGAAGTCTCGCAAAAAAGCTTCATTACTCAGGACGGAGGTGAAGCCACACTAGGCGACTATGAAGGCAAAGTTGTTCTCTTGAACTTCTGGGCCACGTGGTGCGCACCTTGTCGCCACGAGATGCCCATGCTGTCTACGCTACAAACGGAACTGGGTGGAGACGACTTTGAAGTCCTAACCTTGGCCACCGGGCGCAACATGGTGCCTGCCATGCAGAAGTTCTTTAACGAAATTGATGTTACAAACCTCCCGCTGCACCGCGATCCCAAACAAGCCATCGCACGTGAAATGGCAGTCTTTGGCCTGCCCGCCACCATTATTTTGGACCGTGACGGTCGTGAAATTGCGAGATTACAAGGGGATGCGGACTGGTCCAGCGAAAATGCCCGTGCTATCCTGCAGGCTGTGATTGGCCAGGACGGCACCTGATCACCGTAATAGCCCACCGCGTGGCAACGAAGAAGAGACAACAATGATCCGCCACGCCTTGGCTCTGCTTGCCAGTATTGCCTTTACTCAAACCGCATCGGCTCAGGAGATTGCGACACAAAGCAACCGAACCAAAATCGAGATGGTCAAAACCTTTGATCTGCGCGGTGACGCACGTGGCGCATTTCGACAGTTCAAACGCAAATCGGATTTTTTCGGCGCAATCTACATCAATCGCCCGGAGCGGCTGGCGGGTGTCTATTCCAACGCCAATTCTCCTTGGCTGGCTGAAACCTATGCGCAAACGCTGTGCCACAAGAAGTCGCGCAATCCGGACTATTGCGTGCTCTATGCTCGCAGCTTGCCTAAAAACTATGATCCAACTGCCTTTGCGATAACCCTGTCTCACACTGGCAACAAAGAGTTCCGTGAGTATCTTAAGCTCCAAAACAAGAAGCGTTCCGGAGCTTTTGCCATCTCCGACAGCGGCGCCGTGGGGTATTCTTGGGCCGAGGCGTCCACACAAGTGGCTCAGGAGCAGGCCATACGGCGCTGCGCAAAGTCTGCTAACAAGTCTCTGCGCGACACACAGGAGTCTCTGGCCCCGCTCCTGTCCAGCCCGGCGCGGCTGGCATGTCGCGTGATCCATACGTCCAACTAAACGCCAAGGCGTGGCTATTTCGTGACGCACTAAAGAGGCATGCTTGGCCTTCCCAAACCACCATAACTCGCGTCAAGTTGTATAAAAACAAGGCTAAAACGCCCTTGCCCGAAGCCCTTCAAAAGCGGCAATTTAAGACATGCTTCATGTATGTGGCCTTAAATGGACACGCTGCCAAATTGGATGACGGGAAGCCTGCCATGGATCGCCCAAAGAAAAAACGCAAAGCCGGTGCAACGCGAGAACATCGCAGTCCACTGGCCTACGCCTTGGATACACGAGATTCCTCCACGCTGGACATGGTCCGCGAGGCAATCTCCCACAAACAAGTTCTACTCGCCTACCAACCCATCGTTCAGGCCTCCAACACCAAACGCCCCGCGTTTTATGAAGGCCTTGTTCGTGTTCTTGACGAAACCGGCCGCATCATTCCGGCCAAAGACTTTATGGGTGCTGTGGAAGACACCGAGCTGGGTCGTCAGCTCGACGTTTTGGCGCTGGAACTTGGCCTGCAAGCGCTGGCAGAACAACCCGGACTTCGCTTGTCGATCAATATGTCGGCCCGCTCCATTGGCTACGCCCCATGGATGGATTGCCTTCAGCGGGGCTTGACACGTGCCGCGACCATCCCGGAAAGGTTGATCTTTGAGATCTCAGAAAAATCTGTCGTGCAAGTGCCCGAAATCGTTCAGGGCTTTATGGAAGAGCTGCAGGTTAAAGGCATGTCATTTGCTCTGGATGACTACGGCGCTGGCCTGACAACGCTCACTGTGTTCCGCGACTTTGACTTTGACATCATTAAACTGCATGGCAGCTTCAGCCGTAACATCTCACAGGACGGAAGCAATCAAGTGATTGCCTCCGCTGTCGCCGCGATATGTGAACGATTTGACATGCATTCTGTCGCCAGCCGCATTGAAAGTCCGGCTGACGCGCAAATGATGGCCGACCTTGGATTTGACTGCTTGCAAGGCTTTGCATTTGGCGCCCCCACCATTTCCCCTCCTTGGAAACAGCGCAAAAGCGACGCAGCTTAAACCCGCTTTCACAGCCACTCTACAAAGAAGCGCCCACATGCCATGGGCGCATTCTCGCCACGCGACTATAGGCCTGTGACAGCCTGACCGTTGCCGCAGTGCGGCAAATGCGTTATTGACGCGACGGAAACGGAGTTTTGCGGGTTGCCTGAGGGGGGTAGACCCGCCCATGCTCCGCCCAGCTTTTTGTAGAGGATTTGCATATGACCAACGTAGTGATTGCTTCCGCGGCCCGGACCGCCGTCGGTAGCTTCAGCGGCTCCTTCGCCAACACCCCCGCTCATGATCTCGGCGCCACCATGCTTAACGCACTGGTACAGCGTGCTGGTGTTGACAAGGCGGATGTGTCTGAAACCATTCTCGGTCAGGTTCTGACCGGTGGCCAAGGTCAAAACCCGGCCCGGCAGGCGCACGTCAACGCTGGCCTGCCAATCGAAAGCGCCGCCTGGGGCATCAACCAAGTGTGTGGTTCCGGCCTACGCGCCGTGGCTCTTGCCGCGCAGCACATCCAATTGGGAGATGCGTCTATCGTGGCCGCCGGCGGTCAAGAGAACATGTCCCTGTCCCCCCACGTTGCACACCTGCGTGCAGGCACAAAAATGGGCGATGTGAAATACATCGACTCCATGATCCGCGACGGCCTGTGGGACGCGTTCAACGGCTACCATATGGGGCAAACCGCCGAAAACGTCGCCGAGCAATGGCAGATCAGCCGCGAAGCCCAAGACGAATTTGCTGTGGCCTCGCAAAACAAAGCCGAAGCCGCTCAAAAGGCGGGCAAGTTTGCTGACGAAATCGTGCCTTTCACCGTGAAAACCCGTAAGGGTGACATCATTGTGGATGCAGACGAGTACATTCGCCACGGCGCCACCATGGAAGCCATGCAAAAGCTGCGTCCGGCCTTTGTGCGTGATGGCGGCACCGTGACCGCAGCCAACGCCTCTGGCCTTAACGACGGCGCAGCTGGCGCTCTTCTGATGACCGCGGACGAAGCTGAGAAGCGTGGCATCGAGCCTTTGGCCCGCATCGCGTCTTATGCCACCGCCGGTCTGGACCCATCCATCATGGGTGTGGGCCCGATATACGCCTCTCGCAAGGCGTTAGACAAAGCGGGCTGGTCCGCTGAAGAGTTGGACCTGGTTGAAGCCAATGAAGCCTTTGCTGCGCAGGCCTGTGCTGTGAACAAAGATATGGGCTGGAACCCTGAGATTGTGAACGTAAACGGCGGCGCTATCGCCATTGGTCACCCAATTGGCGCCTCCGGTGCGCGTATCCTGAACACCCTGCTGTTTGAAATGAAACGTCGTGACGCCAAGAAAGGCCTCGCGACCCTCTGCATCGGCGGCGGCATGGGTGTGGCCATGTGCCTTGAGCGTCCTTGACGCCACGCCCCTAAGCGTTTGAGAATGAAAGGGGCGTCCATCGGACGCCCCTTTTTAGTACTGGGAGGTCATTTTTCGCACAAGCAGCACAAAATATCTGCGGCGCGGCAATTCATCACGTAATTATGTTGCGCAACATGATTTAAAAACGTAACAGAGTTACCAACACATTTACTCACTTGGAGGACCAACATGGCAAGAGTAGCACTCGTCACCGGCGGCAGCCGCGGTATCGGTGAAGCCATCTCAAAAGCACTGAAGGCCGAAGGCTATGAAGTTGCGGCAACCTACGCCGGCAACGACGAGAAGGCAGCCGCCTTCACCGAAGCCACCGGTATCAAGACCTACAAATGGAATGTAGCCGATTATGAGGCGTCCAAAGCAGGTCTGGCACAGGTCGAAGCGGATCTCGGCCCCATCGACATCGTGGTTGCCAACGCAGGTATTACCAGCGACGCGCCATTCCACAAAATGACTCCGGAGCAGTGGCACGAAGTGGTCGACACCAACCTGACCGGCGTGTTCAACACTGTGCACCCAGTCTGGGCCGGTATGCGCGAGCGTAAATTTGGCCGCATCATCGTGATCTCCTCGATCAACGGTCAGAAAGGTCAGTTTGCTCAGGTCAACTACGCCGCCACCAAAGCCGGCGACCTTGGCATCGTGAAATCCTTGGCGCAGGAAGGCGCCCGCGCCGGCATCACTGCCAACGCGATCTGCCCTGGCTACATTGCCACCGAAATGGTGATGGCCGTGCCGGAGAAAGTCCGCGAGTCGATCATTGGCCAGATCCCAACCGGCCGACTGGGCGAGCCAGAAGAAATCGCGCGCTGCGTGACTTTCCTCGCCTCTGACGATGCAGGCTTCATCAATGGCTCCACCATATCCGCCAACGGTGGCCAATTCTTCGTGTGATCTGCACAAAGCTTACATACCAAAAGGGCCGGTCATCTGACCGGCCCTTCTCTTTTGCCCCGTAAGTGCCTGTCTCAGGCGCAGCGGGACGGTTCCGTAAGAACGACGTTGTTCAGCGGAACGGATTTGCCACCAAACAGAACTTTAAAAAACCCAACAAAGGCGGCGCTGCGGGCGGCATGCGCGTCTTGGTAGGCTTGCTGAGTGCGGGCGGTGACTGCAGTCTCGATCATGATAGCCTCTCTTCTGTTTGACGACGTAAAACTTAACTGACCCCAATATGGCGCCAACATAGCTTTACGACAAACGAGACTTTCCCTAGCTTCACTTAAGCTGTATTTAACTGACTATGTCTGATCGCTTACCGCCTCTCACCGCCCTGCGTGCTTTCGATGCCGCGCAACGCCATATGTCCTTTGCCAAAGCCGCAGACGAACTGCACGTCACACCCGCCGCACTCAGCTATCAAATCAAATCGCTTGAAGAGCACCTCGGCGCACCGTTGTTCCATCGCCTTAACCGCGCCGTGGCCCTGACCGAGATTGGCGAAGCCCTCGCACCCGGCATCCAGGAAGGCTTCCAAACGCTCTCCTCTGCTTGGCGCACAGCGCAGCGGCAAATGGACGACGCCACCCTCATGGTCACCGCCGGTCCGGCCTTCACTGCAAAATGGTTCGCGCCTCGATTCTATGAATTTGCCCGCGCCCACCCGGAGATCGACCTGCGCTTCTCCGCCACCCTGCGCAATTTGGATTTCGACCGAGATGAAGTTGATGTCGCCATCCGCTTTGGCATTGCTAACGAAGATCCCGGTCTCTGGTCGGCGCCCATGGCACGCGAATGGGTCAGCCCTGTGATGACACCGGAAATGGCCGAACGTTTCCCAACGCCAGAGAGCTTGAAAGACGCCACGTTGATCCATGACGAATCCATCGACTTCCTACGCCCTCGGGCTGATTGGGCCGCATGGTGCCGCCTGATGCAGCTCGACATCGACACGGCCCACGGCCCACGCTTCACCGGCGCGGACCATAGCATAGACGCCGCACTTGCTGGCGCGGGCATCGCCCTTGGCCGCCGCGCCTTGGTGATCAAAGACATCCACGAAGGTCGCCTCGTCGCACCCTACAAACACGCCATCTGGCTCCAAGCCCGCTTCCGTTTCCTCTGCCGCGATGGCACTCAGGACCGCCCCCACATCGCAGCCTTGCGCGATTGGATGATGGCAGAGATAGACAAAACTGTGGAAGTGACAGAGAACTTGGTCATCACGCCGATCGAGGAGATTCCGCCCGCATGACCCGCACCAAAGCAACCGCCGTTGGCTTTGTCGCTGTGCTGCTCTGGGCCCTACTCGCCCTCTTTACGGTTGGCAGCGCCCCAACGCCGCCACTCATGCTTAATGCTCTGTGTTTCACCATTGGCGGCACGCTAGGGGTAATCTGGGCCATTGCCACCGGCGAGTGGCGCGCCCTGAGCAACATACCCTTCAAGGTCTACCTCTTTGGCAGCCTCAGCCTGTTTGGCTATCACGCGCTCTATTTCTCCGCCCTGCGCCTCACACCCGCAGCCGAAGCTGGGCTGATCGCCTACCTATGGCCCCTTCTGATTGTATTGATGTCCGGCCTCCTGCCCGGCGAACGCCTGCGCGCAGGCCATCTGTTTGGCGCCTGCCTTGGCTTCCTGGGCGCGGCCCTGATCATTGGCGGCGGCGGTCTCGGCTTCAACCCGGCCCATTTGCCCGGTTATGGCCTTGCCCTCGCCTGCGCCTTCACATGGTCGAGCTATTCTCTACTCTCTCGCCGTCTCGGCGACATCCCCACCGTCTCCGTGGTGGTCTTTTGCCTGGCCACCGCCGCGCTCTCCACACTGCTGCACCTTGCGCTTGAAGACACCATCTGGCCCGCAGACACACTCACTTGGGTGTCCGTCTTCGCCCTCGGCCTAGGCCCGGTTGGTCTGGCGTTCTATGTCTGGGATGTGGGGGTGAAACGCGGCGACATCCAACTCTTGGGCACCGCCTCTTACGCGGCTCCGTTGTTGTCGACTTTGGCTCTGGTGGGGGCTGGGTTTGCCGAGCCCACGATACACCTGGGCGCGGCGGCTTTGCTGATCACTGGCGGCGCGGTCCTTGCCGCACGCGCCAGCTTAAAATCTGGCTAGCGCTTACGCGGATAATCGCGTGATTTCTTCCTTAAGGCGGAGTTTTTGCTTCTTGAGTTCTGCGACATCAAGATCACTGCTGCCTGGGGCACGTTGTTCTTGTTCGACTTGGTCAGAGAGGGCTTCGTGCTTGCGTTTCAGCTCTTCGAGGTGTGCGCTTACGCTCATCGTGTTCTCCTATGCAAACAATATGTAGTGAAACCATTGCATCACAGTTTTTGCCGCCTGTCACGCGCCACTTGTGACATATTCTTAACACTGGAAAATTTTCGCCGACGCCGTCGTGAAACAGTCGCAATACCGACGCGATACCGACGTGACATTTGGCCGAATCGGACAACCTTGCTGACCCGAACGTTGCGCTAACGGTCTAAGGGAATGGCAGCGCCACACCATCGCGCAAAACCGCACGGATTTGCGCTGTGTAGCTCTCGCCATCGTGGGTATGCGCATCTCCCTCATGCAAGCGTACCGGCGCATGCAATCGAAACGCTGCCCGTCCACCTTTGACCCCACGGACCAGCACCAAGTTGGCGTCTCGTCCTGCTCGCGCCTGTAGCGGCATCACCTGCAACGAGCCAAGCGCGTCCTGCATAGCGGAGAGCAAATCCGGCAGCCGCTCCGCGCGATGCACAAACGTCGCTGTACCTCTTGGCGCAAGGCGCTTGGCAGCGACCTCCACCCATGTGGACAAAGTGGTATCCTCGCCCATAGCCATATCGCGCCCCGCGTCCTGCGCCGCCGTGCTGGCTGTGCGATCAAAATACGGAGGATTGGCCAAAACATGGTCAAACTGCCTCTGCCGCAGGTCAGCAGGCAGCGCCGCCAGATCCCCTTCCCAAATGGTCGCATCTGCATCATTGTCTCTGGCATTGCGGTGCGCCAAAGCCGCATATTCGGGTTGCACTTCCACCGCATGTATCGCCAAATTTGGCACCCGCGCCGCCAAGCAAAGGAAAGCCGCCCCAGCCCCGCTCCCAAGCTCCAAAATCTGCTGTCCGGGCTGTGCAGGGATTGTTGCGGCCAGTAAAACTGGATCAACCCCGGCGCGATAGCCGCCTTTGGGTTGCCATAGGGTCACGCGTCCGTTCAAAAAATCGTTTTGCGTCAAAGCCGCGCTCATCAGAAGCGCCCCAAGGCTATCTCGTTATCGAGCATAACCCGTTCTGCTTGCTGCAAATCTTGGGTGCGCACCATCAAACGGCGCGGCAATATGCCAATGCTACCCTCAAGGACGCTCATGTTTACGTCCATTTCAAAGCAGTCTATACCCTCCCCCTGAAGCAGGGCTGTGGCAAAGGCGATGGTGGTCGGATCTGTGCTACGCAAAAGCTCTTTCATAATAACGATCTAAGGTTAGGGAGCGGCCAATGTCGACCCCTCGCGACAGGAAGTCCAAAATGAGTCTCGATCACGCAGCCTGCAAACCGCATGAAGCCCTCACAGTTCTGCTGCGCGATGACATGGATGCGGTGAACACTCTGATCGCGGAGCGCATGGCCTCCAAACACGCCTCCCGCATTCCAGAAGTCACCGCGCATCTGGTCGGCGCCGGCGGCAAGCGCCTGCGCCCCATGCTGACTTTGGCTGCGGCCAAACTCTGCGGCTATGACGGTCCGTACCATGTTCATTTGGCGGCAACGGTGGAGTTCATCCACACAGCAACCCTGTTGCACGATGATGTGGTCGACGAAAGTGAGCAGCGCCGTGGGCGTCCTACCGCCAATTTGCTTTGGGACAACAAAAGCTCGGTATTGGTGGGCGACTACCTGTTCTCGCGTAGCTTCCAGCTGATGACCGAAACCAACAACATCGACGTGTTGCGTATTCTATCTAACGCCTCCGCCACGATTGCGGAAGGCGAAGTGTTGCAACTCACTGCCGCCACCGACCTCTCGACCAACGAGGACATTTACCTGCAGGTGGTACGAGGAAAGACCGCCGCGCTGTTCTCCGCCGCCACCGAAGTCGGCGGTGTGATTGCGGGCGCGTCGGCGGAGGATGTGCAGGCCCTATTTGACTATGGCGACGCGCTTGGCATCGCGTTCCAGATCGCTGACGATCTGCTCGACTACCAGGGCGACTCAGCCCAAACCGGTAAAAACGTGGGTGACGATTTCCGCGAACGAAAGTTAACGCTGCCGGTGATCAAAGCTGTTGCTCAGGCCACTGACGAGGAACGCGGCTTCTGGGAACGCACAATTGAAAAAGGCCGCCAAGAAGACGGCGACCTAGATCATGCGTTGGCCCTGATGGATAAATACAACACCTTGTCACGCACCCGCGACGACGCGTTGGTCTGGGCAGAAAAAGCCAAGAACGCGGTGAAAAAGCTTCCGGACCACGAAATCCGAGGCCTGCTGTCTGACATCGCCGACTACGTTGTAGCCCGCTTGAACTAAGCGAACCGCGCCCCAACCCGCTGCGTCGCCACGCACCACCAGTCAGGATGTTGGAGGCGCAAAGCCTCCAATGCCGCGTCCCGCTCGGATGCGGTTGTGAAAATCGCAAAACACGTCGCCCCCGACCCGGACATCCGTGCCAAAGCACAGCCTTTCGTTTGGCTCAGCTCGACCAACACTTGAGCAATCACGGGCTGCAAACTCACCGCTGCCTCCTGCATGTCATTGCGCTGCTCAGAAAGCCACTCAATGGTGCTGTCAAAATCACTCCATTCAGGAAACGGATGTGACATCAAAGGGTTATCGCGCTCCTTGATTGCTGCGAATACATGAGGAGTGGAAACAAACACACGTGGGTTTATGAGGATCATCGCCCAATCCGGCGTTGTGTCCAGTTGGTCTATCTCATCGCCGATCCCGCGCATCCGCACAAGCTCCGGCTGCATACACACCGGCACATCAGCGCCCAAAGCAGAAAGTGCTTCGGTATTTGGCACCGGAAGATCATACAAACCGCACAAAGCGCGTATCGCCGCCGCCCCATCTGACGACCCACCGCCAACTCCCGCCATCGCAGGCAGCGACTTCTCAAGTGTGATCTTTGCGGTGACCCCTAAGAGATCTGCGGCACGGACAACCAAATTACTCGGGTCGGTGGGAACACTGTCCGCCATTGGACCAACCACGTTCAAACTGGTTTCAGCCGACTTCTCCACCATCAGACGATCACCAAAATCAGTCAACATGACCAAGGAGTCCAAACGGTGGTACCCGTCATCTCGCCGTCCGGTCACATGAAGGGTCAGATTGATCTTGGCGGGCGCAAAAGCCTCAATTGTCATGCGTCGCTGCTAAAGGCTCCGCGCCTTCCTCTTCCAGCACCACGTCTAGGCCCACTTCAAGCTTTCGCCGAATGCGATCAGGCTTGGCCTCCTCCGCAGTTTCCCCATCAACAAAACTCAACGCTCTACGCCACTGAAACTGCGCTTCAAGTTTACGTCCAACCGCCCAATACACATCGCCCAAGTGGTCGGTTACAACCGGGTCCACAGGCATCAACTCGGTTGCACGCTCCATATGACCCACGGCCTCTTCATAGCGGCCAAGCCGGAACAAGACCCAACCAAGGCTGTCGACAATATAACCGCTGTCTGGCCGAGCTGCGACTGCTCGCTCGATCATGTCCAACGCCTCATCAAGCTTGATCTGCTTCTCTACCAATGAATACCCAAGATAGTTCAGTACCTGTGGCTGCTCAGGGTTCAGCTCTAACGCCTTGCGGAAATCCGCTTCCGCTGCTCCCCAGTTGTCCTGACGCTCATGGCTAATAGCGCGGGCATAAAATAGGAACCACTGCCGCATTTCCAATGTGTCGTAGAGACTTATGGCCGTGTCATACGACGAGATCGCCCCCTCATAATCTTTCTCTTGTCGTCGCAGATCACCCAGCGCTGTATGCACGTAAGGCAGGTCCGCCTGACTGCGTGTCAGAGATTCCAGCACTTCCATCGCCGCTTCAATTTTTCCGGCTTCACGCAAGGCTTCCGCCCGACCAAGCTCCGCGACGTGAAAGGACGGATCATCCGCTGACACCTTCTGGTAGGTTTGCGACGCCAGTTCATATCGCCCTAGCGTTTCCAGAAGCTCAGCGGTTAGCAACAAAGCTTCTGTGTGATCGGGGCGTAGGTACTCAGCCAGACGCGCATAGAGTATCGTATAGTCCGCGTTTGCCTCATTCTGCAGCGCATTAGCGATGGAAAAGTACACCTCTGCAATCCCGTCGGCCGCTGAGCTCACATGCGTGAAAGGCAATACTTCACCCGCCACAAGGCGCTCACGCAACATCCGCAATTCGGGATCAAGGTCCCCTCCAAAAGCGTCGTCCAAACGTTGGATGGCATCCTCATTGCGCTCAAGCTGAGAAAGGATTTCAACCTCGCTAACTACCCCGCGTCGGGTTGCCTGCATGCCATTCATCGCGCCTTCGAGAAAAATAGCATGTGCGCCCTCAAAGTCTCCTACCGACGCAAGTGCGAGCGCTTTGTGGTAAGCAGCAAAACCTCCAAGCCCTTGTTCTTTTGACACTTCATCAAAGGCCGCAAGGGCTTCGGACATTGCGCCTCGACCAATTTGTGCCCAGGCTTTCATCAACCCGTCTACCAAGGGACCAACACCTGCAGCCTCTAAACGATCAACAAGTTCGCTGTAGTTCTCATCCTCAACCAGACCCGCTGTGATCGCCATCTCCGCAAGCTGGCTTTGATGGCCATCTGCGACCATCTTGCGGGCGATTGGCATCGCACGATCGATTTGGCCAAGCGAAAGGAAAGCCAAAACCGCATTTTCCTGCAGCACAGGGTTACTTGGATCGTTGGTAAGGGCATTGCTATAATATCGCGCAGCTGCGGCATAGTCTGAGCCATAACTGGCCTGACGCGCCGCCAAATAAGCCCCCGCCATCCCGTCTGCCTGCACGGGCAAAGACGTGGTTGCCAATAGAGCGGAAATTGCCACTGTTTTGAAAAATTGACCGGCCACGTGAGACTCCCATGCGCTGACTTCTCAACAAAGGTAGTCGGGGGGGGGGCAACACGCAATGGGGCGACCCATTGGTCGCCCCATATTTTGGTAAAATTTCCGCGTGTTAGATCACATGTTTGGGTAGTTTGGCCCGTCGCCGCCCTGTGGTGTGACCCATGTGATGTTTTGACTTGGATCTTTGATATCGCAAGTTTTGCAATGCACGCAGTTTTGGAAGTTCACAACGAAGCGTGGGGCCTTTCCCTCTTCCTCAACCACCTCATACACACCAGCCGGACAATACCGCTGCGCAGGCTCCGCGAATTTCGGCAGGTTCACCAAGACAGGCACACTGTCATCCGAAAGACGCAGATGACATGGCTGACTTTCTTCATGATTAGTCATCGAGAAGCTGACATTTGTCAGGCGATCAAAGGACAATTTTCCGTCTGGTTTCGGGTAATCAATCGGCTTGTGCTTACTCGCTTCTTCAGTGGCCTCGGCGTCATTCTTGCCGTGCTTGACCGTGCCAAAAAGAGAGAAACCAAGCGTGTTGGCCCACATGTCCAAACCGCCAAGCATCAGGGAAGCTGTCAGGCCCCATTTGGACCAGATCGGCTTCACATTGCGCACCTTCTTCAGGTCCTTGCCAATCGCGCCGCTGCGCACTTCGGTTTCGTATGCCGTAAGCTCGTCGCCCGAACGCTCCGCTTTGATTGCATCAAAAGCCGCTTCTGCCGCTACCTTGCCGGACAGCATCGCATTGTGGTTGCCTTTGATGCGCGGCACGTTGACCATACCTACGGAACAGCCCAAGAGCGCCACACCAGGTGCCACCATTTTGGGCATGGACTGATAACCGCCTTCCGAGATCGCCCGCGCTCCATAGGCCACACGTTTGCCGCCCTCCAACAGTTCCGCAACCTTCGGATGGTGTTTGAAGCGTTGGAATTCCATGTAAGGGAAGAGATGTGGGTTTTTGTAATTCAGATGCACCACAAAACCGACATATACTTGATTGTTTTCGAGATGATAGATGAAGGAGCCTCCACCTGCGTTGCTGCCCAATGGCCACCCCATAGTGTGGGTTACTTCACCAAGGTTGTGCTTAGTTGGGTCGATCTCCCAGATCTCTTTCATGCCAACGCCAAATTTCTGAGGCTCTTTGCCGTCCTGCAGATTGTACTTCGCAATCACCTCTTTTGCGAGGGATCCGCGCACACCTTCAGACAGGAACACATATTTGCCATGCAACTCCATGCCCGGCTCAGTGTTTGGACCATAAGACCCGTCTTCTTCCAGACCAAAGACACCAGCGACGACACCCTTGACTTCGCCATTGTCGCCGTAGACCAACTCGGAGCAGGCCATCCCAGGGAAGATTTCCACGCCAAGCTCTTCCGCCTGTTCCGCCATCCAGCGACACACGTTGCCCATGGACACAATATAGTTGCCGTGGTTGTTCATCAGCGGCGGCATTGGGAAGTTTGGCACACGAATTTCGCCCGCTTCACCCAGCATGTAGAAGTTGTCTTCTGTTACAGGCGTATTCAACGGCGCGCCTTTTTCTTTCCAATCGGGAATCAGTGCATTTAAGCCGCAAGGATCCAGTACCGCGCCTGATAGAATGTGCGCGCCAACCTCAGACCCCTTTTCAAGAACAACAACATCGAGATCAGAGTCCAGTTGTTTCAGACGGATCGCGGCTGACAGGCCGGCGGGGCCTGCACCAACGATGACCACGTCATACTCCATGGCTTCGCGTTCGATTTCCGACATTGGCTTCCCCTTTCGGATCGCTGGGTAATATTCTTTCGCACCTGCTAGCCTGACTATATTCAATCCGTCAATCGGAACCCCACGACATTTCGCCCCATTTGCGCAATTTTGCAGCTCTACACCACATTTCTCCTTGCATTGGTTCACGCTCTTGCATTTGAAAGAGGTCTCAGGGCACTCTGCCGTGCTAGTATATAAATAGACCCGCCGCCCTTCCTTTAAGGTGGCCAATGACCAACGGGACCGCACCCATGGAAAAAATACCAATGACCCGCGCCGGCCACTCGGCGCTCGAAGCGGAATTGAAGCAGTTAAAAACGGTGGAACGACCCGCGATCATCGAGGCAATTGCCTCTGCACGCGAGCTTGGTGACCTTAAAGAAAATGCAGAGTATCACTCTGCGCGCGAAAAGCAGGGCTTCATCGAAGGCCGCATAAAAGAGCTTGAGGCGGTAATTGGTCTGGCCGAAGTGATTGACCCTGCGTCTCTCTCCGGCACCATAAAGTTTGGTGCCACCGTGACTTTGGTAGATGAAGATACCGACGAAGAAAAAACATGGCAAATCGTTGGCGAACACGAAGCCAATGTTGAAAAAGGCCTGTTGAACATCAAATCACCCATCGCCCGCGCCCTGATCGGTAAAGAGGAGGGCGACAGTGTCGAAGTCCGCACCCCCGGAGGCGAGAAAAGTTACGAAGTTCTTAGTATCTCTTTCCAGTGAACCAAATAGTTAAGATGCGGCACCGCATGAAAGACGAAACCGATTCCCAATCAACCCCGCTGGGCATCTACGACAAACCAAACGGGCCAAAAGTCACCTCGATCGAACTGATCGCGGTAGGACTTAGTTTCGTTTGGTTGATTGGATCCGTTGTGTTTTTTCTGGTGTTGGAGCACAATCCAGTTGATGGCAAAAGTGGTCTGAAATTCCTGATGACACTGATGGCCGTTTTTATGCCCGTTGCAATGTTTTGGGTAGCCGCAACTGCGGCGCGTTCTTCCCGCGTGATGAGAGAGGAGAGCGCACGACTTCAGGCGGCAATCGATGCAATGCGCCGAACTTACGTCAATCAGGGCCAAGGCGCACAGGCACAACATCGCGTAGAGCCATCGGTAGCGAAGAAGCTGGATGAGATCGCAGCAGCGACACGGAAAACAGAAACGGCCCTAGCAACATTCTCTTCCAGTCGCGAACGAGATGAGGGCATTCGTAAACTCGCAGAAGTTGACACTCCGACAGAAGGCTTAGCGGATCAAGGGACTCTGGCGTTAGGCACCCCAGCGGAAGAATTGTCGCCTCCTCTGCCGCGCAATGATTTCATCCAGGCCCTGAACTTCCCAGAAAACGCGGACGATGCAGAAGGTTTCGCAGCATTGCGTAAAGCTTTGCGTGATCGTCAGGCTGCCAAGCTCATTCAAGCCAGTCAGGACGTTCTCACGCTTTTAAGTCAAGACGGCATTTATATGGACGATCTACGCCCTGACCTGGCACGCCCGGAAATCTGGCGTCAGTTCGCAGAAGGTGAACGTGGGAAACCAATTGCTGCGCTTGGCGGTGTGCGAGATCGCAGTTCGTTGGCCTTGGCAGCTGGCAGAATGAAACAAGATCCAATCTTTCGGGACGCTGCGCATCACTTCTTGCGGCGTTTTGACAAGTGTTTTGTAGAGTTTGAGCAAACTGCTTCTGATGCGGACATAGCCGCTCTATCAGAAACCCGCACTGCCCGGGCCTTTATGCTGCTTGGACGTGTCGCCGGTATCTTCGACTAATAAGAAGGCGCCCCATCGAGCGCCTTCTTGGTTCACCTAAAGACCAAATGCAGAATACGGGTAAAAGGCGACCTCTGACCCTTCGTGTATCTCCATTGCAGCATCCGGCAACTCAACTAGGCCTTCCGCCCAGCTTAGCCCGCTTATCCGCCCGGACCCTTCTGATAAGAACACCTCGGCCCTCCCATCACGCAAGCGCGCGCGAAGATACTCTCGCCTCCCAGCCTTCTTGGACTTCGTAAAAGCCGCAGGCACTTTCAAAGGCACAGGCTCTTGCCATCCCGCACCGCCCAACGCGTCCATGGCTGGTTTTGCAAAGACAAGCGTACAGACCTTTGCGGCGACAGGGTTTCCTGGCAGACCAAATACAGGTGTCCCCGCCCACAAGCCCAAGGCCAAAGGACGGCCAGGCTTTATTGCCAGCCGCCACAAAGTCATTGAACCGGTTTCGTTGAGAAGAGCGGACATGTGGTCCTCGTCGCCGGCAGACGCTCCGCCAGAGGTCAGGATCATATCCGCGCGGCCTGCCGCCTCATTCAAGTAAGCCGTCAGAGCCTCCCGATCGTCCGGCGAGCGTCCCATGTCGATGGCTTCAAAACCAAACTGGGCAATCATCGCCAGCAGCATCGGTCGGTTGGCATCAAAAATTTGATCCGCCCGAGCCTTTTGCCCTGGTTCTGCCAACTCATCCCCCGTGGAGACCACCGCCACACGCAAGCGTTCAAAAACCGGCAACTGTGACACTCCCGTTGCGGCCGCCAAGGCGAGATCAGCAGGTGTGATGCGCCGGCCCTTGGTAAGAATCACTCCACCACTGGCTACATCCTCACCCGCCTTTCGGGTATTGCTGCCTTTTTTGAGCGGACCGTGAAAGGCAATTGCCTTGCCATCGGTTGTCACATCCTCTTGTAAAATCACTGTGTCCACGCCCTCAGGCAATGTTGCCCCAGTGAGAATGCGGACGGCATGGCCAGCCGGCAAAACACCGCAAAACGGCGCGCCCGCTGCGGAGCGGCCGTCAACAAGAGGCACTGTTTGTGGCCCTTCGATGATGTTGAAGTGACGTAACCCATAGCCGTCCACGGCAGAATTCGGCTGCGGCGGATTGGATCTTTGCGCCACAACATCTTCCGCCAAAACACGGTCTAAAGCCGCGAAAACAGGGACCGTTTCTGTACCGACACAAATGTGAAGGCGATCTTTCAATAGAGCTAAAGCTTCAGACACGGGCGTCCAATGCGTGTCAGCCGGCAAGGAAAAACAATCGTTTTTCAACGGTGGTGGCACCAATTCGTTTTGCTTGGACATGCGGACCTCCTAATCAACAGACGAAGCGGTCATTCCCAAGTCAGAAAGAATAAAATCGGCAATCGCTTCCGTATCGTTCAAATCAAAAACCGGCTTTTCATGTTCCAGCGACACATCGCTGGCAATCGCGCGAATGGTCGGATCTTCCGGCGAAATCAATTCGTTGCCAGTTTCCTGCCGGTGCGCCTCCACTTTTGGGTGCGCATCACGTTTGTAGCCTTCCACCAGAACCAGATCCACACCTGACAGCTTTGTGAGCAATTCCTCGAGTGAAGGCTCGTCTTTATCCCGCAACTCGTGCATCAAGGCCCAGCGGTTTTTGCTTGCCAACAAAACTTCTCGCGCTCCGGCCATCCGGTGCCGGTGGCTGTCCTTTCCTGGATGATCCACGTCAAAACTATGGTGCGCGTGTTTGACCGTGGACACGCTAAAGCCGCGCCTGGTGATTTCGGTTACTAGACGCTCCATCAACCCGGTTTTGCCCGAATTCTTCCATCCGACAACGCCATAGATTTGCATTGTTATTCAATCTCTCCAGCTATCCGGCGCGCCTCTTCAAGGTCTTCCGGCGTATTCACATTAAAGAAGGGATCTATCCCACTTTTCACAAAGGCAGCTTGACCTGCGTCATGTTTGTCCGTCCAGATCACAACTTTTCGCAAGCCGTCCTCCAACGCAGCCCGCAGATCGTCCCGCAGAGCCACAGGCCAAAGACCAAAGGTTGGTTGCCGCCAGAGCTTACCACCCGGCTGGCCGGACGCCGCCAAAGCGAGCGGACGGGGACTAACTTCGGAAGCAAGCAAAAGTTGCGGCACCAAATCACAGGGGAAGAATGGCGTGTCGGCCGCCGCCGTGACAATTGCTTCTGCCCCCTGCGCGGCAGCCCAGTCCAAACCGGCCAGCACGCCAGCCAAAGGCCCCGGGAAATCTTCTAGAGAATCCGGGATAACCGGCACATCAAGGTCCTCGAACCGCGTAGGATCGCCATTGGCATTGAGCGCTATGCCAGCTACCTGGGGTTCCAGACGGTCAATAACATGCTGCAAAATCGTCTTACCACCCAGAGACAACCTGCCTTTATCGCCGCCGCCCATACGGGTAGCCTGTCCACCCGCCAAAATCACGCCAAAGGGTTGTTTCATCTGCCATACCCCCCTTTTCGCGCGTATTTTTTTTCCTCGTGCCGGACACTTGAAGGATCAACATCCCGCAGCAGGCGCTCCTCGCCGCTGAGGCAGACAAAACGCTGGCCACGCATCCGGCCAATTACGGTCAGCCCCACCTGACGTGCAATCTCAACTCCCCAAGCGGTGAACCCTGAGCGAGATGCGAGGACAGGAATGCCCATCAGGGCACATTTAATCACCATTTCCGAAGTGAGCCGCCCAGTTGTGTAGAGCATCTTATCTTCCGCCGTTTCACCGTGTTGAAACATCCAACCAGATATTTTGTCGACCGCATTATGCCGCCCTACGTCTTCCATATAGACCAGCGGCCGCGCTCCTTGGCACAGAACAGTGCCGTGAATGGCTCCTGCCTCCAGATACAGCGACGGCGTACGGTTAATGGTATCGGCCAAGGCGTAAAGGTCACTTGTCTTCGCCTGCGTCAGAGGCAGTTCAACACCTTCAAGCCCCTCCATCATATCGCCAAAAACAGTACCGACGGCACACCCTGACGTACGGGTCTTTTTCTTCAGCTTCTCTTCGTGATCGGTCTCAATTTCAGTTCGCACAACGGCGACTTCGAGCTCTTCGTCGTAATCCACACGCGTGACTACATCACCGTCGCGCAACATGCCCTGGTTGCGCAGAAAGCCAACCGCCAAATACTCTGGGTAGTCGCCAATGGTCATGGCCGTCACGATTTCCTGACTGTTGAGGTAGATCGTCAGAGGTCGCTCTTCTACAACGGAAATTTCAGTTTCCTGCCCAAGATGGTCGACACCGGTCACTGCGCGGGTCAGACCTGTCGCTTTGGGGTCAGGAGCGATCAGGAATTGTGCCAGGTCCGGCGCGTCTGCCATGGGGGTCCTCCGTTTGTTAGCCGGCAACCTAGTGATGATTTTTTAGTATTGCCACCATCAAAAACTTTGCTGCGACCTTGCGTTCACAACGCTTGCGCAGTTGAGGCCAACTCGCTACCCCGACAAAGGTACATTTCTGCGGGGCTTTTATGGCGTCTTATTGGGATAGATCTACCTTCTGGCGCGGCTTCCGGGATGGGCTGCCGTTTGTGCTGGTGGTTGGGCCGTTTGGCATGTTGTTTGGCGTTGTAGCCACCGAAGCTGGCCTGCCTTTGGAACAGGTCATGAGCTTCTCGATTGTTGTGATCGCCGGGGCTGCACA
>Ga0189290_100132_pt1 | contig 54673 bp, 54 predicted proteins | sample UW140minimetaG_FD_130318 | JGI IMG/M metagenome (GOLD analysis project Ga0189290, IMG submission 130318) | Marine microbial communities from the Costa Rica Dome - UW140 mini metaG | ecosystem: Environmental > Aquatic > Marine > Oceanic > Photic zone | place: Costa Rica: the Eastern Pacific...
CCGAAGGGTGATCTACTCCGCCTTAACCCGACACAAAAAACAGTTGTTGGACGCGCTGCGCACATCGACAAAGGCAATGCCTTCGCGTGCAAGCAGGCTTTCGGCGTAGGTGGCAATTTCGTCGGTCGGCGTGACCTGTCCCGTGCCGTAGACAATGCGTTCGTCGGCCGAGTAGCCGCGCACGATGTAGGTCGGTGCGGTCAGGATGTCGGGCAGGGCGCTGGACGGCGGGGTGCCAGCACAGTCTTCGCACAGAAAAATCGGCCCGGTTTCGGTGTAGGCGTTTTGACCTTCAAAAGGCCGATGCGCGAGGATCAAGAACCGCGCGCCTTTGGGGGTAATCTTCAGGCAGGATCGACAGGGGATTCCGTCCCCGCCGCTGATCGCGACCTCAACGGCGTTGCCGTAGGCGTCGGTGCGGCTGTTGCGGATGGCGTCAATATGATCGGCGGGCAGCGGGTGAAAGTGAATAGACATGTGGGTTCTCCTTCTGCGGAGGACATTATGTTGCGAGTCGAGCGCGCCGCGACCCGTTTCCTGCTCAAAAAATCCGGCAGCGGGTATGGGCAAAGGCACAGGTGTGTAAGGGACGTTCTCAGTGGGCCAGAGAATGGGCTTGAAATGACTTGCGATGTCGGACTTATCTACCTGACATTGCAATTAGCATTCAAAAGGTTCCCTATGTTTTTCATTTTGACTTTGGTGGTTTTGATTGGCGTGATGGCCGCCTTGGTAAGCTACCTTCAGTATGATGCTGCTTGGTGGAAAGGTATCTTGTGGTCGGCGCTTATGGTGTCGATCTCGTTTGGCCTGATAATATTCAAAAACCCGGAAGAGGCGTCTTTAGACAACCCGCTGATTGTTTCCGCATCGATGGGGATGATGGCTGCGATCTATTTCGCAATTGCAAGTTTGGCGACCATTGCGGCTCGTGGCCGATTTTCGGAACGCCAGACCGTTTCGGCGGCTTTTTTTGGCGGCATGGTGCTCTTTTTAGGGGTTCTTCTTTGAGACAGTCGTGAAACCAGGAGACGACATGACAAAAACGGCAGCGATAATTGGCGGTGGGGTGATTGGCGGCGGCTGGGCCGCGCGGTTTTTGCTCAACGGCTGGAATGTGCGGGTGTTTGACCCGGACCCGGAGGCGGAGCGCAAGATTGGCGAGGTGATTGCCAATGCGCGGGTGTCTTTGCCGGGGTTGAGTGATACGGCGTTGCCATCCGAAGGCACACTGACGTTTCATGAGACCATGTCGGAAGCGGTTGCGGGGGCAAGTTGGATCCAGGAGAGCGTGCCGGAGCGGTTGGAGCTCAAGCGCAAAGTGTACCAGACGCTACAGGAGCATTGTGAGCCAGAGGCTATTTTGGGCAGTTCGACCAGCGGGTTTAAACCCAGTGAATTGCAGGGCTGTGCCACGCGCCCGGAGCAGATTGTGGTCACCCATCCGTTTAATCCGGTCTATCTGATGCCTCTGGTGGAGCTGGTGCCGACGGAGAAGAACCCGTCGGACCTGATCGAACGCGCCAAGGAGACGCTTAAAGGCGTGGGCATGTTCCCGTTGCATGTGCGCAAGGAGATTGATGCGCATATTGCGGATCGCTTCCTTGAGGCGGTGTGGCGTGAAGCGCTTTGGTTGGTGAAAGATGGCATCGCCACCACGGAAGAGATTGATGAGGCCATTCGCATGGGCTTTGGCATTCGCTGGGCGCAGATGGGGCTGTTTGACACCTATCGCGTGGCGGGCGGTGAAGCGGGTATGAAGCATTTCATGGCGCAGTTTGGCCCGGCTTTGGAGTGGCCCTGGACCAAGCTGATGGATGTGCCGGAGTTCACGGATGAGTTGGTCGATTTGATCGCGGGGCAAAGTGACGCGCAGTCAGGCCATTTGACAATCCGCGAAATGGAGCGGATACGGGACAACAACCTTGTGGCCATGATGCGTGCGCTTAAAGCGCAGGATTTTGCATCTGGCGCAGTGCTCAACCAGCACGACGTTAAGCTCTCAGCGGCGGCTGGTATGGTGCGAAGGGCCAGCGACATAGCCAACCCGACGCAACCCATCGTCACGGTGCGCCGCGCCGTGCCTGTGGATTGGTTGGACTACAACGGGCATATGACCGAGAGCCGGTATCTGCAGGCCTTTGCTGATGCGAGTGATCGGCTGATGGAGATCATTGGTTGTGATCAAGAATACATCGCGACAGGGGGCAGTTTCTTCACAGCCGAGACGCATATCCGGCATATTGATGAGACCCATCTGGGCAGTGTGATCGAGGTACACACCCGCGTGTTGATGGCGGAGGGCAAGAAGATGCACCTTTGGCATGAGATGTATGCGGGCGAAAAACTGCTGGCTACGAGCGAGCATATCCTGATCCATGTGAGCCTAGAGACACGGCGGCCGGCGCCGTTCAGTCCGGAAATTGCCGACAATCTTAAGATGATCAGTGAAGCCCAGGCGGATTTGCCGGCGCCTGAGGGGCTCGGGCGCTACGTGGGGCAGCCTCGGTGAGCGGGCGGGTATTGATCACCGCAGGCGCGTCCGGGGTTGGGCGCGCCATGGCAGAGGCCTTTGACCGCGAGGGTTGGCAGGTCTGGGTGGCGGACGTGGACGCGACGGCTTTGGCGGGCATTCCTGAAGGCTGGCGTAGGACGCAGTTGGATGTGACGGATGAAGAGGCTGTGTCCGCGCTATTTTCCGAGATTGATGAGGCATGGGGCGGGCTGGATGCGCTTTGCGCAAATGCCGGCATCGCGGGGCCAACGGCGGCGGTGGAGGATATAAATATGCAAGATTGGCAGGCCTGCGTTGCGGTCAATCTCGAAGGCGCCTTTCTGGCGGCCAAATATGCCGCGCCGATGATGAAGGCAGCAGGGAAGGGCGCCATTGTGGTGACCTCATCCACCGCTGGACAGTATGGCTATCCCTATCGCGCGCCCTATGCGGCGGCAAAATGGGCGGTCATTGGCCTGACCAAAACGCTGGCAATGGAGTTGGGCCCTCATGGCGTGCGGGCGAATGTGATTTGTCCGGGAGCGGTCGAAGGGCCACGTATGGAAGGTGTGTTGACGCGGGAAGCTACCACCAAAGGCATGACGCGGGATGCGGTGTATGAGGGGTACGCCTCTGGCACCGCGCTGGGATCGTTTGTGGAAGGGCGCGACGTGGCCGAAATGGCAGTGTTTTTGTGCAGCGACAAAGCGCGGCTGGTGAGCGGGCAGGTGATTGCCGTGGACGGGTTCACTGTGAACCCTGACCCCAAGGTTTAAGCTGCGATCTCTGCTTTCAGTTTCTCCACATGTTCCGGGATCTGGCGGGCGGTGACATCGGCCTGGCGGATCAAGTCGTCAAAATGTTCGGTGAAGCTGGTGACGCGTTCCCGGTCGCGAAAGGCGAGGTAATTGCGGCCTAGATAGAGCACGGCCAGCAGCGGTCCAAAGACGGTGATTGGGCTGGAAAACAGACGCCGTGCGTCAAACAGGTAGAGACGCAGTCGCGGGTAAAGCTGTGCGCTGAGATCGGCGAAGTGATCAAGCTGCTGCGCGCGGACGTCTTCGGGCAGGCCCGCATAATAGCCTTCGCCGCGCGCAAAAGCCGCCAACTCATGCATTGGCAGCGCAATTTCATAGTCGGATTGAGAGTTGCGCATCCAATTCAGGCGGTCACGCGACGCATTGATTGCCTGCTCTGTGGTGCGGCCCAGGTGTGGGGCGTATTCCCAATCTAGCATCTCATTGGTCTTGAGCATGTCCGGCAGGCCAGCTGGCACATGGCGGATTTTGTAGCCGGCCGCCTCTTGATGCCAAGCGAAGATCTGTTCATCCACCAAAGCACGGGGGGCTTTGGTCACGGTCAGCGCGTTGGCGAGAATGTCGGCGGTGTTCTCTGGCCGATCGGTGAGCGACAGCAGCCAGTCAGCAGAGACGCCAAGCGCAGCGGCACATTCGCCCACCACCTGTGCGTTGGGCAAGCGGGCGCCGGTGTCTTTCAAAAGTTGGCTGATGGTGGAGCGGTCCACGCCAATGCTGCGGGCGAGGCCAGCTTGGGTTGTGTCTTTGATCCGCATGGCTGTGGCCAAGCGTTTGCGGAATTGGTCTGCGCGCAGGCGTTTGTCGATAATTTCACTCATGCGGTGACTAATATCACACCTGTAGAATTTTGTTAATTAGATACGGAATTCTGCAACGCGCATTTTGTCGGTAACACCTCTGTGAAGACTGAGGCACGGGACAGCAAAATGGACACTCAAAAACGCTCCATCGTGAAAGCGGTGATTTGGAATGTGATTGGCATCATATCAATGTCCGTGGTGGGGATATTGGCCACCGGATCAGCGGCGCTTGGGGGGAAGATGGCGCTGATCAACACCGGATTGGGGTTCAGCATGTATGTGATCTACGAGCGGATTTGGTCTCGAGTGCGCTGGGGGCGGCAGCATGGCTGAGCCGCGCCTCCCAAAAGTGGAATGGCCCACACTGCTTTTGGTGGTGGGATGTTACGGGCTTTATGCTCTGGGCACAGTTTGGGCGGCGCATCTTTGGCTGCCTCTGGGCATGGCGTTGACCATTGTTGCGATCGCGCTGCACAGTTCGTTGAGCCATGAGGTGTTGCACGGACATCCCTTTGAAAACAAGCTCCTCAATACGGCGTTGGTGTTTCCGGCGATTGGGGTTTTTGTGCCGTATCTGCGCTTCAAAGACACTCATCTGGACCACCATTTGGACAGTCGTTTAACTGATCCTTATGATGATCCAGAAAGCAATTATCTTTATGCTGAGGACTGGCAGGCTCTGACCAAATGGCGGCAGACTGTGTTGTTGTTCAACAATACTTTGGTGGGACGGTTGTTGGTGGGGCCGCTGGTAGGGCAGGTCTGTTTTATGGCTTGTGACTTGCGCGCCATTGCGACTGGGGACAGGCGCGTGCTGGCAGGTTGGGTATGGCATGTGCCGGCCGTAATGGTGGTCATTTGGTGGATGCGCGCCTTCGGGGCGCTGCCGATCTGGAGCTATCTGATTTGCGCTTATGCGGCTTTGTCGATCTTAAAAATCCGCACTTTTCTGGAGCATCAGGCGCATGAGCGGGCCCGGGGGCGGACGGTAATCATTGAGGATCGCGGGCCACTGGCGTGGATTTTCCTGAACAACAACCTGCATGTGGTGCATCACATGCACCCCAAGATGCCGTGGTATCGTTTGCCGGAGCTGTTTCGCAGCAATCGGGAGCGGTATTTGTCACGCAATGATGGCTATTATTTTGCCTCATATAGCGAGGTGTTTCGGAAGTTTTTCTGGCGACGAAAAGATCCGGTGGCACATCCACTTTGGAAGCGCGACGGCTGATCGCAGCGCATGTAGGGGTACAATCTTTCTCGTGACTTCCGAGGTTTAGCTCGGCATCAAGGCGGCCATGGAACTCTGGATCATCGCCTCCGTCGCCGCAGCAGCCTTTCAAACCGTGCGCTTTATGTTGCAAAAACATCTGGCGAAGGTGTCTTTGTCCGCCGCTGGTGCAACTTTTGCGCGGTTTGTCTATTCCGCGCCCATAGCTGCCGCGGTTCTGGCAACGCTGGTGGCATCAGGGCGTGTGACCTTGCCGGATGTGACCCCAAGTTTCTGTTTGTTCGGTGCTATCGGAGGCGCAGCGCAGATCACGGCCACAGTCTGCACGGTGATGTTGTTTGGCCGGCGCAACTTTGCCGTCGGCATGGCCTTTATCAAAAGCGAAGTGTTTTTTACGGCGTTGATTGGCTTGGTGCTGCTGTCTGAAACCATCTCCGGTGTGGGGCTGATTGCGATTACCATTGGTGTGGCGGGGGTTTTGGTGCTGTCCGGCCCGATTGAGGCCGAGGCAACCGGGTGGCGGCGGGTTTTGACGCCTTCGGCTGTTTTGGGCTTGGTGGCGGGGGCACTATTTGGTGTCTCGGCTGTGTGTTATCGCGGGGCGTCGCTTGAAGTGGTCACGGATGCGCCATTGCTGCGTGCCTTGGTGACCTTGGCCGCCGTCACACTGATGCAGATGATCAGCATGTGGCTTTGGCTCACTGTGCGGGAGCCGGGTGAAGTGGGCCGGGTCTTGTCGGCCTGGCGCAGTGCGGGGTTCATTGGATTGACCAGCATGGCGGGCACGTTTTGTTGGTTCACCGCCTTCACGCTGCAATACGCAGCTTATGTGAAAGCGGTGGGTCAGATTGAGCTGGTGTTTGGTATCCTCGGCACGGTGCTGATCTTCAAAGAGACCATCAGCCGCCGCGAGTACTTCGGCATGGCGCTTTTGGCGGTGTCGATCCTGACATTGGTGCTTTGGGCTTAGTCAGCACGGCCTTTGACGTCTGGCATCCGGCCTTTCAGGCGCAGGAACAGGCTCTCTTCGTCATCATTGCGGAAGAACGGCACGGCCTCGGGTGGGGTGCGGTCGGTCACACGCGCTTCGATCTCGGCCAGCACTACTTCGGTGATGAAGGGCAGGTCAAAGCTGCGAGCCTCTTTGAGCGGGATCCACTGCAGGTGAGACAGCTCTTCGCAGGCGGCGGAGAAATCATCCAGATCGGTGGAGATTTCATCGGCGTCCAGCAGGAAGAACCGCGCATCAAAGCGACGTGGGCGGCCCGGAGGGGTGATGGCACGGAAAACAAATTGCAGGGCTTCAGCGGTGGGAACGTGGCCGGTGGCGGCGTAGGTTTCCCAGTCCGCAGGTGGTGTGATCGACCAGTTGCCTTGGGTGCCAAGGATCAGGCCTGTCTCTTCCCAGAGCTCGCGAATGGCGGCGACGGCCAGCGCATGCACGATATGCTCACTGGTGTCGTCCCTCCGGTCTTCGCGCAGGCGTTGACCGCAGAAATCTGAGATCGGTGTGGCCAGCGGAATGTCGGCATCCTCAAGGTCCACAGCGCCGCCGGGGAACACCACTTTGTTGGGCATAAACGCTGCCTTGGCGCCGCGCTGGCCCATCAGAATTTGTGGATTGGTGTCACGATCTCTGAGCACAATCACCGTGGCGGCGTTGCGGATCGCGGTTTTGTCCACGGTGGTGGCGTTTGTCATGCTGTGCTCCCCTCACATGATGAGGTGGCCGGGCTCTATTTGAACCCGTGCATCCGGCGCGCCCATTGGAACGCGACCACACACCCCTTTAATCTCGGCAGAAGGTAGAGCGAGAGCCCGACACAGCCAACCGAAAAAATGGTGAAAAGAACAAGGGGATCGGGACGCCAATGCACAAAGGCAATGTGCAAAAGCGGCGCCAGAAGGTGGCCAACCACAAGAATCGTCAGGTAGGCAGGGCCGTCATCTGCGCGGTGATGGCTCAGGTCCTCTTTGCAGACTGGGCAATGATCGCGCACTTTAAGGTAGCCCTTAAGCATCGGGCCGGTCCCACAATTCGGGCATTTCCGGCGCCAGCCCCGATATAGGGCTTGCTTCATTGGGCGGTCTTCTTCCGACATGACCGCATCAGACATATTGGTTTCACTCATCACGTTTCCCCTCGGTGCTCGCGTGGCCAAGATGTGCCGGTTTGCCAAAACATGAAAGAGGGCAATCTGACTTGCGTCGCGATGTCGCAAAGGCCCCCGTAAATCACCCTTGCCAAAAAAAGATTGAGAAAGTGCGACGGAAAGCCAGGGGCGGGGCGTTTTAGTATCACTGAACAGGCAATGAGCCGACACAGAGAGACTTTAAAACAGGCCCAAAAGGAGACCACCATGAAGAGCAAGATGATGATCAGCGCCGTAGTGATTGCCGCCCTCGGTGTGACCGCCGTTGCGGCATCCGCCAAAGAAGGCGGCAAGATGCGCCACATGCGCGGGCAGATGCCAAGCTTTGAGCAGCTCGATACCAACGGCGACGGGTTTATCACCGCTGAGGAACTGCAAGCCAAAGCTGCAGAACGCTTTGCTGGCATGGATGCCAATGGCGATGGGGTGATCACCAAAGAGGAATTGACCGCACATCCCGAATCTCAAGGCAGCAACCGGATGGTGAAAAAGCTGGATCGCATGATCAGCCGGATGGATGCCAACGGGGATGGGCAACTGAGTCTGGATGAGATGACGCCAAAAACCGACCGTTCCGCCAAGATGATCGAGAAGCTGGACACGGACGGGGATGGTAAAATCTCCAAAGCGGAGTTTGAGACCGCCCAAGCCGAGCGCATGACCAAGCAGTCCGAGCGCAAGGCTGAGATGTTCAAAAAGCTCGACACCAATGGCGACGGTACGATTTCTCAGGAAGAGTGGGATGCGGCCAAAGAGGCCCGTGGTTCCAAAAAACGTGGCGACACGCAGGAAAACTGATCCCACTCACGGGAGGGCGGCGGTGGTGCCGCCCAACTGAGGCTTCTTGAACAACTGCCCCTAAGAGGCTAGCCATCGAGACTATGACGATGCCTTACGATCAACAGGAAGACACGCCGGACGACGCGTTGTTGGTGCTGTTCGCCAACGGCGACGGAGCGGCAGCGCGCACTTTGACGTTGCGGCTGACGCCGCGCGCCTTTGCGCATGCTTTCCGCGTGTTGGGGGATCGGGCAGAGGCCGAGGATGTGGCGCAAGAGGCCATGATCCGATTGTTCAAACAGGCGCCAGACTGGCGGCAGGGTGAGGCCAAGGTCACAACCTGGCTTTATCGCGTGACCGCCAATCTGTGTACCGACCGGCTGCGTAAAACCAAAGGGGTGGCGCTGGACGCGATCCCAGAGCCGGAAGACGATGCCAAATCGGCGGCACAGACATTGCAGGATCGCGCCCGTGCGGATGCGTTGCAAAGCGCACTGGCGACTTTGCCAGAGTGGCAGCGGCAGGCGGTGGTGTTGCGTCACATAGAGGGTCAAAGCAATCCGGAGATTGCGGAGATCATGGAGATCAGCGTCGAGGCGGTGGAAAGCCTCACGGCGCGGGGTAAACGGGCGTTGGCAGAGGCTTTGGCCAGCCAACGCGAAGCACTGGGGTATACCGATGGCTGAGAAGTTTGACGACGATATGCTGGACGATCTGTTTGCAGCGGCTCGAAGCGACAGCCGCGCCACCCCGTCGCCGGATCTTTTGGCGCGGGTGCTTAGCGAGGCCGAAAGTTTGCAAGTGGCGGAGCCCGCGCCTGCGCCGCAGCAACGCCGCAGCCTGTGGGCGGCTGTGGTGGCCGCGTTGGGCGGTTGGCCCGCGCTCAGTGGCGTGGCTATGGCTGGGGTGACTGGTGTCTGGATTGGTGTGGCTGCGGGCACAACCCTGATGGAAGACACCCTTGGCCTTGATATTTATGGAGAGACCGCTCAAAGCTATCTCTCCGATTTGGATGACATCTATGCCTTTGATTTTACGGCGGCGGAATGAGCATGACTGAGCCGACAAGCACCCAGCCCAGCCCAAAGCCACGCCGCTTGACCCGCGTGCTTTTGATTGGGTCGCTCGCGTTGAATGTTCTGATCATTGGTGTTGTTGGTGGCGCCGCAGTTAGCATTCGCGGCGCGGGAGACAAGGGATCCGTGTCTGACAAGTTCGGATCGCCACATATCAAAGCGCTGACTTTCGAGGACAAGCGTGAAGTTGGTCGTGCTATTCGCAGCGCCTATCGCAAGAGCAATGTGGATCATCGTTCGGATCATCAACACTACAAAGAAGCTCTGGAGGTTCTGCGATCTTCCCCATTGGACGAAGCGGCGCTACGCGATCTGGTCGGGACGCTAGATCAGGCCGGAGAGCGCCGTCGCGCCATGGCGCGGGATGTGTTCCTAACCAAAATTCTGTCAATGAGTGACGCGGAGCGCACCATCTATGCCGACCGGCTGGAAGACGTGCTGACGCGCGGTCCCAAAGACAAGAAACATCCGTCCAAAGACGGAAAACCACGTCCGCCGAAGCAGCCATAAGATCACTTTGAAACTTCAACCAACCCGTGATTGAAATTTTGGCGCCGTATAGTACGTTCAGCCATCGATTATAGTGGAGTTGAGAGGATGACTTTTCGGTTGGCCATGGCCATCGGACTGATGGCGATGGGGGTCGGAACGACAGTGCAGGCTCAAAATAAATACGATGTGTTTATCGGGCAGTATGTCGCGTTTGCACGTATCGCAACCGACTGTGACGGCTTGCGGACGATGACAGAGCAGTCTGCTGCAAACATTGCCAAATCTCAGGACAAGTTGCGTAAGCAAAAGGTTTTGAAATGGTTGTTTTACGGACAGAGTGCGTACCTCAATCAGCTGGGTGAGAAGGCTTTGATCGCGCGGAGCATCGATCCGGGCAACACATCCCAGATGTGCCGATTTGGCCGTAAGGTAGCGGGCACAGCGGACGCAATCGGCAGGTTTCTCCGCACCCAAAAGTAGCGCGACTTAGGCGGCGGTGAAGGAGAGTAGCACTTTGTCACGACCGTCCGCTTTGGCACCGTAGAGTGCCTGATCAGCGCGATCAATCAGGGCGCTTGCTAGACTGTCTTTAACACCAAGGCGGCTCTTTTTTGCACTGAGCATGTCACTGCCCATGGCCACGCCGATGCTGACGGTAACGGGGATTTGGATATCACGGCCGCGCAGATACACCGGCTCGGCCCGCACCACATCACAGAGTCTTTCGGCGACTTTTGCAGCGCTGTCTCGGTTGTCGGTCTGCACCACTATCAGAAATTCTTCGCCGCCCATGCGGGCGATCAGATCGGCGGATTTGATGTTGGCGCGCATGCGGCGGGCGATCTCGGCAAGCACAATGTCTCCGGCAGCATGGCCGTATTTGTCATTCACCTCTTTGAAGTGATCCAGGTCTGCCAACATCACGGCAAAATCGCCTTTTGGTGCATCCTGACAGGTGGCACGGCTGGCCATATTGTCTAGATGAGGCATGGCATAGCGGCGGTTGAACAAGCCGGTGAGTGGGTCAGTCACGGAGGCGGTCAAACCATCCTCAACCTTTTTGCGCAGCCGATCAATCAATCGCTTGCGCGCAATCATCTTATCCAAACGCAAGACTGCTTCTTCCGGATCAAAGCCGTCTGCGATCACGTCATTGGCCCCCAGATCCAATGCATTGATACGAGCCGTATCGTTGTTTTCATCCAATACAACCAATACAGCAGCCTGCCGGGTTGCCGCTCGAGCACGGATTTCAGCCAGCAAATGCAGTGTTTCTTCCGGCGCTGCTACAGAGAGGGACAGCACGATGGCATCAGGCGCCGAAGACTGTCCGATGTTGCGCATGATATCTACGTCACGTTGATGACGCAGGACAAACGGCGCCATCTTTGAAAGTTGCGTGTGCCAGCGCGTGCCTTCAGTGTCGTTGCGGCCAGCGATGAGCACAGAGGCGGGGGTCTCAAATCCGGCGAGTGGCTCAGCGAGGCCAGGGATATGGGCGGCCTGCTCGCGTGCACGTAGTTCTTCGTAAGAATTGCGGGCCCGAACAATGGAGCGGATCCGGGCCAAAAGCGCGTCGGTACTGACCGACATCTCAAAAGCGTCATCGGCGCCAACACGCAGGGCCTCGATTAAGTCGGCGCGGTGGCCGTCTGTGTTCACCAAAAGCACGGGCATGTTGGCGAGGCTTGCACGAGCCTTGATCAGGGCACAAAGATCAATGGCACTCATGTCCACGAGGTCTCCCCCCAGTACCAGCAGGTCCGGAGTGGCCTCGGTTTCGAGGAGATCCAAAGCCTCACCTGCGCTGGCGGCCTGCTCAACCTGAGCGAATGCGCCGGCAAGTTTGACTTTCAAAAAGATACGGTTCGCCGAAATACTGTCGACGATAAGGACGCGAGCTGCCATAGAGAAACCTGAAACTGAGGAAAGAAGGGACGCGTTCATATTGTGGTATGATTGGTTAACAAACCCTTTCGAAAGTGAGAAAAAATGAACGTTTCTCAAGAGGTCGCGGAGACCACCGCACTGAAGGCCTTGGCCTGGTTGGTCAACAACGAAGAAGTGTGCTCTGTTTTTTTTGGTTCAACCGGCGCGTCAATTGACGATCTGCGTGCGCGGGCGGCTGAGCCTGATTTTTTGGGCTCTGTGCTTGAGTTTATTACCATGGATGACGCCTGGGTGGTGGAATTTTGTGATAACAATGCACTCGCCTATGAAGTGCCGATGATGGCCGCTGCGGCCCTGCTTGGCACGGCCCGGACCCATTGGACCTGATCCTAAGATTACCTTAACGCCCCCGCGCGAGGCTTGCGCCCAGCAAAAGGGCAGGGCAAGGTCCGCGCAGGATCACAGATTGGCAAGGCAGCCCCACACATGCGCGTAGACGGACTTCTGTTTGACAAAGATGGCACCCTCTTTGATTTCGGGGCGACCTGGAATGGCTGGGCGGCGAGCATGATTGACCGCTTTGCCAAAGGCGACGCGGCGGTGTCGCAGCGCATTGCGGATGCTTTGATGTTTGACCTCACTGCCAAGGCGTTTTTGCCGGAGAGCTTTGTGATTGCAGGCACAAACCGCGAAGCGGCGGAGGCGGTGGCCGGCGCTCTGCCAGGCTCGGATGTGGACGCGATTGATGAAGAGCTGATGTTGGCCGCGGCCGAGGCCCCACTCGCACCGGCGGTGCCGCTTGCACCGTTGATGGACCGGTTTCGTGAGGTGGGTCTTAAGCTGGGCGTGATGACCAATGACACGGAATACGGTGCCAAGGCGCATTTGACCGAAGCAGGCGTGATGGACCGGTTTGATTTTGTAGCCGGGTTTGACAGCGGCTTTGGCGCAAAGCCGGAACCCGGCCCGCTGTTGGCCTTTGCCGAGCACACCAAACTGGCCCCGGCACGGGTGGCGATGGTAGGGGATAGCACCCACGATTTGATCGCCGGTCGCCGTGCCGGAATGCAGACCGTGGCCGTGCTTACTGGTGTTGCGCTGGAGGCGGAGCTGGCCCCTCATGCAGATGTGGTCTTACCCAACATCGGGCACATCCCAGCGTGGATGGCGGCTTAAGGCGTCACTAGGACGTGCATTTCTGAGCGGCGTGCCATCGGGTGCGCTGTTTTACATTTGGGCCGTCGTAGGGCTCCCAAGCTGCAAAAGCGACGGCTTTTGTCGTAAACGCGCAGACTCCGGCCAGGAGATGGCTTTTGCTTTTCTCAACGCGAAGGGGAGGCCATGATGTCGGACGCAGACAGCAAACCCAGAGGGCGGCGCGGCGGTGGGCGCGCGGGCAATGCAGCGCGGCGCAAGCAATCTGGCGTGATCGAGCAGATGCCCTGGCGCTTGCCGGTCAATACGGATCGCCCAACGGAACCGCTCTCCGCAGAAGGCGTGCAGGCCATCCATGAGGGTGCCATGCGTATCCTCGAAGAGATTGGCCTCGCCTTTTACAATGACGAGGCGCGGGACATCCTGAAAGCCGCCGGGTGCAAAGTTGTAGACGATCAGGTCTTCTTTGATCGGACCTTTGTGATGGACATGGTCGGCAAAGCGCCCGCGCGCTGGACCATGACCCCGCGCAATCCGGAGCGAGCGCTGGTGATGGGGGACAATCATATCCTGTTTGGCAATGTCTCCAGCCCACCGAACTATTGGGACCTTGAGCTGGGACGTAAAGTGTCTGGCACGCAGGAGCAATGTGCTAACCTGCTGAGACTGACGCAGTACTTCAACTGCATCCACTTTTCCGGGGGCTATCCGGTGGAGCCACAGGACATCCACGCTTCGATTCGGCATCTGGATGTGTTGTTTGACGCGCTGACCCTGACGGACAAAGTGGTGCACGCCTATGCCTTGGGCGCGGAACGGGTTGAGGACGCGATGGAAATGGTGCGGCTGGCAGGTGGGCTGAGCCATGAGGCGTTTGAGGCGAGCCCGCGGATGTTCACCAATATCAACTCTACTTCACCGCTCAAACACGACCACCCGATGATGGATGGCTGGATGCGTATGGCGCGGCGCAACCAAGGCCTTGTGGTCACGCCGTTCACCTTGGCTGGGGCGATGGCACCTGTGACCATGGCGGTCGCCTTGGCGCAGTCTTTGGCCGAAGCGTTAAGCGCGGTCGCCTTGGCACAATACATCCGTCCCGGAGCGGCCTGCGCGATCGGCACGTTTACCAGCAACGTAGATATGAAATCGGGCGCGCCGGCTTTTGGCACGCCAGAGTACATGCGGGCAACACAGATGACCGGTCAAATGGCGCGGTTTTACGGCCTGCCGATGCGGGCCAGCGGCGTTTGTGCGGCCAATGTACCGGACGGGCAGGCGATGTGGGAGACCTGTAACAGCCTGTGGAGCGCGGTGCAGTCGGGCACCAACATGGTCTATCACGCAGCAGGTTGGCTCGAAGGAGGGTTGATTGCCAGTCCTGAGAAATTTGTCATGGACTGTGAAGAGTTACAGATGATCCAGCGCTATCTGGAGCCAGAAATCTGTGCCACAGGACCAGAAGAGATTGCCTTTGATGCCATTGCTGAGGTGAGCACGGACGGGCACTTCTTTGGCACTGATCATACGCAACAGCGGTATACATCGGCGTTCCATCAGCCGTTTGTCTCTGACTGGCGCAATTACGAGGCATTTGAGGCGGCTGGAGGCAGGTGGACTGCGGAACGTGCGCATCATCTTTACAAGGACATTCTGGCCGAGTTTGAAGCTCCACCCATGCCGCCGGAGCATCGCGCGGCCTTGGTGGAGTTTGTGGCCAAACGCCAAGAAGAAGGCGGTGCCCCAACCGACTTTTAAGGCGATTGTGCCGTTTTGACGGTGCTGCCTGCAAGAAGTGTCACATGCGGCAATTGCTATAAATCATTGTTTTTGGAACGCTCATCGCTATAAACGCCGCACAGGGTTGCGGGAGGGGCACCATGCACACTCAGGACGGGCGCACAGTGACTGGGCGCGCGGAGATGGCTATTATTGGCGCCATCGCCGGTTTGGCGATTTGGACGCTGGTGGAGCATCTTCCAGATGTCATCAACCATCCACATGTCTATTTGGCGGTGAGCTCATTTGTGGCGGGATTTTTTGCCGTTCTGATGGGATTAAGTGGGCCATACCGCGTGGCTCGCGCGGCGTTACCTGCGGTGTGTTTGTCCGCTTTTGCGGCGCTGATGCTTACCTGGGCGGGATCTCGGTTTACCTCTCTGGAGGCCTTTTCTGACGCGCTGCATTCAATTTTGGCATGGGGGGTGTTTATCACGATCGGCACACCTTTTGCTGCCGCACTTTTGCGAGATCGACACAGTTTGCGTGACTACGGCCATCTCTTTGATGTGAGCTGGAGTATTCTTGTGAGATATTCCGCAGGCTGGTTGTTTGCCGGTCTGTTCTGGGCTGTGCTGATTATGAGCAATGCGCTTCTTGAGATTGTTGGGCTAACCATTGTTGAGGATGTCATCGACATCGATGGCGCCCCCTTTGTGATCACCGGTCTTGCGTTGGGCTTGGGTCTGTCAGTGGTGCATGAGATGCGCGAGTATCTGTCGCCATTCTTGGTTTTACGATTGCTGCGCCTGCTGGTGCCTGTGGTTTTGGGGGTGGTGCTCGTATTTGTTGTTGCGGCCTTGTTGCAAGGGCCTGGTGATCTCTTTGGCAGCCTCAGCCGGACAGCCACACTGCTGTTTGTCGGGCTGACGATGATCAGTTTGGTGAGTATTTCTTTGGACCGAGGCGACGCGGATGCAGTTCGTTCGTCTTGGATGCGGTTGTGCACTGCGGCGCTGGCGTTGTTGTTGCCTGTGATTGCGGGGCTTGCCATCTACGCTTTGTGGCTGCGCGTATCTCAATACGGTTGGACGCCTGCAAGGCTGGCTGCAGCCTCCAGCTCCGCGATAGTCGCCCTTTATGCTGTGACCTACGCTGTGGCTATTGCGTTGCGTGGCACGTGGATGGCGCGCATCCGTCAGGCAAATATTATGGTCGCGGTGGTGGTTCTGCTGACATCTGCGGCCTGGCAGAGCCCGCTTTTGAATGCGGAGTGGCTGTCCACGCGATCACAGGTGGCTAGGATCGAAAGCGGGGGTGTCCCTGTTGATGATATGGCTTTGTTCGAGCTGGCCCATGAATGGGGCAAGCCGGGAAGGGCGGGGCTATTGGCGTTGGAGCAAGAGGCGAAACAATCCTCGCCTGAGCTTTTGGCGGAAATTGAACGGGCGAAGGCGAGTGACATACGTTGGCAGTATGAAAACGGACAAAATGGCCGCCTTTCAGCGTCCCGGGCGCGTGACATTTACGACAATTTGACAGTGTTACCGGAGCACGAGGACGTTACTTTGGCGATGTTGGAGGATTTGCCTGATTATTGGCTGCGCAATTGGTCTGATAATTGTCCATTAAACCCAGAAATCGGATGTGTACTTGTCACCGGTGCGTTTGCACATGATGTTCCGGGAACTCAGGGAATCCTCTTTGTACCGGAGGACACGCATAAATTTGACGCATTTAGCGTGTCCGTAGGCCGGGAGAATCTTGTTTTGGGTGAAAATCTGACGCCATTTGACGGCAAAGACGTGACGGTGGCGCAAGTTCGTTCTATATTGGAGGGGCACTATGAAGTAGCCCCCGGCAGCCGACAGTCTCTTTGGATTGGGGACTTTGAATTGGCTCCCGAATTTTGAGGCCGTTGGGGAAATCTTAAGGTGCGTCTGGTCTGATAGACTGGGATTAATGAGGTGAAATCATGCATGGTTTGGTCAACAGAGCGATACAGTGCTTTGTGCGGGACAGTTACGGGCTGTCGCGATGGCTGGAAGTGACTCGACAAGCGGGTGTCGAAGTCACTGATTTCGAAGCCATGTTGCACTATGACGATGCGATCACCGAAAACCTGATTAGCGCTGCCAGGGATGCGATCGGGGTACCTGAGGAAACCGTGCTTGAAGATCTCGGCACCTACCTGGTGACACACCCTAATGTTGAAGCTCTGCGCCGATTGTTACGTTTTGGAGGGGTGGATTTTGTCGACTTCCTGCATTCTCTGGATGAATTGCCGGACCGCGCCAAGCTGGCGGTTGACGACCTTGACTTACCGTCAATGGAGGTGCGTCAGCACTCGGCAGAGACCTTCAGCCTGACCCTAAAAGGGGAACACGCTGGTTTTGGCTATGTGATGATGGGCATTTTACGCACGTTGGCGGATGACTACGGCGCTCTTGTATTTCTGGAGCATCGCGGTGCCCAGGAAGATGCGGAAGTCATCGATATCACACTTGTGGAGCAGGCCTTTGCCAGCGGGCGTGAGTTCGAACTGGGAGCACGAGCGGGATGAGTAAGATCGACGATTTCTGCGATATCTTGGACACACTCGACGTGTTGTGTCCGATGCACGTGCGTTTGGACAAATTTGGCAAGATTACCCATGCGGGCCCGACGGTCACCAAACTTTATGGCGACCAAACCATTCTCGGAAACCGGTTTCTGGAAGCCTTTGAACTCAACCGGCCGCATTCCATTACCTCTATGGGCACGCTTCTGGCCGCTGCAGGCAAAAAGTTGCACCTGAAAAAACGGGTGGAGCCGCAGACCGGACTCAAGGGGGTGTTGATGCCGTGCAGCGACGGTGGTGCCATTGTGAACCTGAGCTTTGGTATCTCCATTTTGGATGCGGTGCAGGAGTATTCGTTGAGTGCGTCTGACTTTGCTGCAACAGACCTGACGATTGAGATGCTTTACCTTGTTGAGGCAAAATCCGCCGCGATGGAGGCGCACCGTAAGCTGAACCAACGCCTTCAGGGAGCAAAGATTGCTGCAGAGGAACAGGCTTTCACGGATACATTGACTGGTCTGAAAAATCGCCGCGCATTGGACCATATTTTGCCGCGCATGGTGGAGGACCGCACATCATTTGGCTTGCTGCATGTGGACCTTGATTTCTTCAAAGAGGTCAATGACACCAAGGGTCACGCCGCCGGCGACATTGTGTTGCAGCATGTTGCCAAAGTGCTCGTGGATAGCAGTCGTGGGGACGACGTTGTTGCGCGGGTGGGTGGCGACGAATTTGTACTGGTGATCAATGGGACCATCGATCCGGAAATCCTCGGACGGATTTGCACGCGGATCATCAAAGAGGTGGAGCGCCCGGTCGCCTACAAAGACAGCCTTTGCAAGGTCTCAGCCAGTGTTGGTATCGCGATCTATGACGGTATTGGTGATGCCTCGGCGGAGCAGTTGATGGATGATGCGGATGTGGCGCTTTATGCATCTAAGCATGATGGCCGCGCGACCTATACGCTTTATGAGACAAAGCTTCGGGAAAACAGCCCACTGGCGATCAACCACTAATTATGTGAGATTTGTCCGGGGTCAGAGGTGCGCAATACGCTGCTTGCTTTCGCTTGCGACAAAATCCACAAAAAGGCGGATTTTCGGGTCTTGCAGCTTGCGGTGCGGATAAAGACATCCAAACGCCGCTGGCAAGGGTGGCGTATCTGATAGAATTTCCACAAGCGCGCCGCTTCGCAAGTGTTGCGCCACATCAAAGCGTGGCTTGTTGGCGATGCCCGCGCCTTCCAATGCCCATTGGGTCAGCACATCTCCGTCATCTGCGTCATACCGCCCTTTGGCCTCAATCTTGCGCAAGCCATCTTCGGTTTGCAGGGTCCAGAAATACTCGGGACTGCGCGGAAACCGCAGGAGCAGGCAATTGTGATCCCCTAGCAGGTCGTCGGGTGTTTGTGGCGTACCATGGGTCTCCAGATACTCTGGCGCAGCCACCAAGATCCGGTCACAATCGGCGATTTTGCGCAGCTTGAGATTGCTGTCTTTTAACTCTCCGAGCACAAAAGCCACGTCCAGCCCATCCTCAAACAGGTCGACTTTGCGGTCCGACAGGCGCAGCTGCACGTCCACATTGGGATACTTGTCCGCGAAGGCGGGAATGAGTGGTGCAACGATGCGCCGCCCGACGCCAAGCGGCGCGGTTACGCGGATTGTGCCGCGAGGTTTGTCAGAAAACCCGGCCACCACGGCCTCAGCCTCATCCAAAGTTTCGATCACCTTGCGGGCGTGATCATAAAACACCTTGCCCACTTCAGTGGGGGAAAGGTTGCGGGTGGTGCGGTTGAATAGGCGCACGCCTAGGCGGCCTTCCAATTCTTTCACCCGATTGGAGGCCACGGCAGGGGTCAGTCGCAGATCTCGGCCGCCAGAGGTGATGGAGCCAAGCTCCACCACACGAACAAAGACTCGCAGGCTTTCCAGATAGGGCATGACAGCGCCTCCTTTTGGGATTGTGCTTCAATAGCGCGCGTTTGTGAATTTTATTTTCAATAAATCATTGAAATAGATTTGCCAAAACCCCCGTTTCATTGAAGGCTAGGCGAAAGGTAAAGTGGACCAAGGCCACTTCCGTGCCGACTCCCAGCAAGAGGTCAGGATGCAGCACCGCAGCGAAATTCGGTTTTTACTCAATGGGCGCAAGGTCGCGCTTTCAGACGCGGGAGCGGATGACACGCTCCTTGATTTTTTGCGCATTGATCAAAGGCTTACCGGCTCCAAAGAGGGCTGCGCCGAGGGTGATTGCGGCGCTTGTACTGTCTTGGTTGGGCGGCTGGTCAACGGCGGTCTGGTCTATGAGACCGTGAATGCTTGTATTCGATTTCTGGCATCGCTGGATGGCTGTCACGTGGTGACCATTGAATATCTTGGTGGGCCAAATGGGCGTCTGTCGCCGGTGCAACAGGCGATGGTGGAGCATCACGGCAGCCAATGTGGCTTCTGCACACCCGGCATTGTGATGTCGCTGTATGCACTTTGGATGCAGCACGAACACCCAACTGTGAAGCATGTGGAGACCGCCTTGCAGGGTAACCTCTGTCGCTGCACCGGTTACGCGCCGATCATCCGCGCCGCGCAGGAAGTGACCAACTATGGCACGCCTTCTGCGGAACACCTCGCGACCGAACGAGATGGCGTTGTGACGGCGCTGAATGATCTGCGCGATGGCAAACGGGTGGAGGTTACCAAGGGTGACAGCCGCGCGATCCTACCTGCAGACGTCGATGACCTCGCGACCGTGCTGGAAGCGGAGCCAGAGGCCACTATCATTGCTGGCTCCACCGATGTGGGCCTTTGGGTGACCAAGTTCCTCAAGCGGATTTCGCCTGCGGTCTTCATTGGTCAGTTGGATGGCTTGAAAGCTATCGAGGTGACTGAAGATGCCGTCACCATGGGCGCCGGAGTGACCTACACCGAGGCCCAAGATGTGATTGCCGACTACTACCCGCATCTGAGTGAGTATTGGGACTGCATCGCCGGTTGGCAGGTGCGCAACATGGGCACGGTTGGTGGCAACATCGCCAATGGCTCGCCGATTGGGGACACCCCGCCGGTGTTGATTGCTCTGGGGGCGTCGATCACCCTGCGCAAAGGCGCGACCCGTCGTGTTCTGGCATTGGAAGAGTTTTTTATCGCCTATGGCAAGCAGGACCGTACGGCTGGTGAGTTTGTCGAAAGCATCACCATTCCGCGTGTGTCCACCGGCCACCATGCCGCTTACAAGGTTTCCAAACGCCGGGACGAAGACATCTCATCGGTCGCGGTGGGGATGAATGTGCAGGTTGAAAATGGTATGATTGCCTCGGCCGTGCTGGCCTTTGGTGGCATGGCTGCCACGCCAAAACGTGCTGCCGCTGCCGAAGCCGCCCTTGTGGGACAGCCATGGAGTGAGGCCACTTTGGTGGCTGCTGCAGGCAAGTTGCCAGAAGATTTCCAGCCGCTGACCGACATGCGTGCCAGCGCGGACTACCGCATGAAAGTCGCGCAAAACCTGTTCCGCCGGTTCTGGCATGAATCCAACGGCGATACCGCCCGTTTGGCCAGCGCGTAAGGAGAAATAGAATGAAACAGACCGTCTCCATTCGCGGCTCCGCCCACACTAATCTGATCCACGACAGTGCGATCAAACATGTCTCTGGTGGCGCGGACTACTGTGACGACATCGCAGAGCCCATTGGCACGCTGCACGCCTATTTTGGTACTGCCAAGGTGGCCCATGCTGAAATCAAGTCGATGGACCTTTCTGCCGTGCGCGCCGCGCCCGGTGTGGTGGGCGTGCTGACCGCCGAGGATGTGCCCGGCGTAAATGATGTGAGCCCCACGGGCCGTCACGACGAACCTCTGTTTGCCACCGAAAAGGTGGAGTTCTGGGGGCAGGTGCTCTTTGCCGTGGTGGCCGAAAGTCGTGACATTGCGCGCCGGGCGGTGGACTTGGCCAAGATCGACTACACGCCACTCCCGCATGTGATTGAGGCGGATGAAGCTGTGGCCAAAGGCTATCCACACGTGACCCCGCCGATGACACTGCGCCGCGGTGACGTGGCCGAAGGGCAGGCGGAGGCTGCGCACCGCATTCAAGGCCAGATGCGCATTGGTGGGCAGGACCACATGTATCTTGAAGGCCATATCGCCTTTGCCATGCCCGGTGAAGATGACGATGTGATTGTGCATTCTTCCACGCAGCACCCAAGCGAGGCGCAGCATATGGTGGCCCATGTGTTGGGTGTGCCGTCCAACGCTGTGGTCGTGAATGTGCGTCGCATGGGTGGCGGGTTTGGTGGCAAAGAAAGCCAGATGAACCAGTTTTGCGCTGTGGCTGCGATGGCGGCTAAAAAGTGGAACCGCGCGGTGAAAATCCGTCCGGACCGTGATCAGGACATGGAAACCACCGGCAAGCGGCACGACTTTGTTGTCGACTATGACGTGGCTTTTGATGATGACGGCAAAATCCAGGCGGTGGACAACACCTTTGCTGCCCGCTGTGGTTGGACCTCGGACCTGTCGGGGCCGGTAACCGACCGTGCGCTGTTCCATGCGGATAACGCCTATTTCTACCCGCATGTAAAACTGCAAAGCCGCCCGATGAAGACCAACACGGTCTCTAACACCGCCTTCCGTGGCTTTGGTGGCCCGCAAGGCGTGGTCGCGGCAGAGCGCATGATGGAAGAGATTGCCTATAAACTGGGTAAAGACCCGCTTGAGGTACGCAAGGCGAACTTCTATGGCGATACCGACCGCAACGTGACGCCGTACCACCAGACGGTGGAAGACAATGTCATGCCACGGCTGGTGGCAGAGCTGGAGCAAACCTCCGATTATCATGCGCGTCGCAAGGCGGTGCTGGAGCACAACGCCAAAGGCGGGATCATCCGCAAAGGCATCTCGCTGACGCCGGTGAAATTTGGGATCAGCTTTACCGCCACCTGGTACAATCAAGCGGGCGCGCTGGTACACATCTATAACGATGGCTCCATCATGTTGAACCATGGTGGCACCGAGATGGGGCAGGGACTCAACACCAAAATTGCTCAGGTTGTGGCCGAAGCGTTTCAAGTGGATTTTGACACCATCAAAATTACCAAAACCACCACCGAGAAAGTGCCCAACACCTCCGCCACGGCGGCGAGTTCCGGCACCGATCTGAACGGAATGGCGGCGCTCAATGCTTGTGAGCAGATCAAAGAGCGCTTGGTGCGGTGGGCATGTGACCACTTTGATGTGGAAGCGCTTTTGGTCGAGTTTGCCCCCAACCACGTCCATGTCGGTGATCAGACCTTCACCTTTGGGGAGTTTATTAAACAGGCCTATATGTCGCGTGTGCAACTTTGGGCCGCTGGCTTCTACAAAACGCCCAAAATCCACTGGGATCGTGAAAAAGGCCAAGGCCGTCCGTTCTACTACTACGCCTATGGGGCCGCTGTGGCCGAAGTGTCCGTGGACACGCTGACCGGCGAATACACCGTGGATCGCGCGGATGTGCTGCATGATGTGGGCAAATCGCTGAACCCGATTTTGGATAAAGGCCAGGTTGAAGGCGCGTTTGTTCAGGGCATGGGTTGGCTCACCACCGAAGAGCTCAAATGGGACGACAAGGGCCAGCTGCGCACCCACGCGCCAAGCACCTATAAAATCCCGCTGGCGGGGGATGTCCCGCGTGAATTCAACGTCAATCTGGCGGATTGGTCGGAAAACCGCGAACTGACCATCAAGCGCTCCAAAGCGGTGGGCGAGCCGCCGTTTATGTTGCCAATCTGCGTGTTTGAGGCACTTGGCATGGCGGTGGCCTCGGTGGCAGATTACGCCGAATGCCCCCGTCTGGACGCGCCAGCAACACCGGAATGTGTGCTGATGGCGGTGGAGCGCTTGCGCGGATGAAAGCAGCCGACCTCATAGGGTTTCTGGAGCGCGAAGCGCGGGCCATGCGGGTGGAAATCACCCGCGTGCGTGGCAGCTCTCCGCGCGAAGAAGGCGCTGTGATGGTTGTGTCTGCGTCGGCGATGGTCGGCACCATTGGCGGCGGGCAGCTGGAATACATGGCATTAGATGAGGCGCGTAAGTTGCTGAAATTAAGCCTAACCTCCGGCTTCATGGATGTGCCGTTGGGGCCGGAGATTGGCCAGTGTTGCGGCGGGCGTGTGGAAATCACGCTCACAGAAATGGACAGCGCAGCCCGGGCAAATTTGGTGGCCGAGGTTGAGGCGCAAGAGGCAGCCTTGCCCCATGTTTATGTCTTTGGCGCGGGCCATGTTGGTCGGGCGTTGGCCAATCTGTTTCAACATTTGCCAGTGCGCTGCCTACTGGTGGACAGCCGCACCGAAGAATTGGGGTTGTCGCGGGCCAACGTGGAAAAACGCCTGACAGCTTTGCCAGAAGCCGAGCTGCGTGGCGCTCCATCGGATAGCGCGTTTATTGTGCTGACCCACGATCATGCGCTGGACTTTCTGCTGACTTCTGAGGGTCTGGCCCGCAAAGATGCCCGATGGATGGGCATGATTGGCTCCGCCACCAAAAGAAAAAAGTTTGAGCGGTTTGCCCAAAGTGAATGTGACGGTCTGAGCGCAGAGGCGCTGCATTGCCCAATTGGTGCTGGTGGCAGCACCGACAAACGGCCTGAAGTGATCGCTGCGATGGTGGTAGCCGACGTGATGACGGCCTTGACCACCGCGCCGACGGATCAGTTGGTTGAGCTCGGGACGTAACTCAGGTCTTGCGCTGATGATAAGTCAGCGCCATCACCGCCATGATGTGCAACGCCTCTTTCGGAAGAGGCTCGCTAAGCGGAATGTAGACCGCGCGCGTGCCGGAATACGCAAACAAGTCGCCAAACTTGTGCCGCCACGCTTCGACCAGTGTCGTTTGACAATGCACTAACATCTCCACCTGCTCCGGCGCATTTTGTGACCAACTCAACCGGATCGGCGTGCCTTTGCGTTTGGGCGGCGCAAAACTGGGCTGTCCCCATTTTAGGCTTTCTTCAAGTGGCGCTGCATCCGTCGCCTCGGCGGCTGCGCGGATGATGTTGCGCAGGCTGTTCAGCGCTTTGCGCGCTTCCTCTGGCTGGTCGTCTATATAGCTTTCCACACTCATGGGTTACGGCAGCACAACAATATTGCCGGTGTGCTCTTTGGCGATGAAGGCGGTTTGCGCGGCAACCAGATCCTGAAGCGGGTAGGTCGCGGCCAAAGCTGGTTGAATGTCTCCGGCTTCGATGTAACGGATCAGGTTGGGCATAACCTCAAGATCAATCACGGTGGAGCCGGTAAACTTCAGGTCGCGCAAATAGAGCGTACGCAAGTCCAGCTCTACCATTGGCCCCGCGATGGCGCCGGAGCAAGTGTAGCGTCCTCCGCGTTCCAGCACGTCGATCAATGTCGGCCAGTAGGACCCGCCGACCACGTCCCCGACAACTGTGATTTTCTCATCGCCCAAAGCGGCGCGCAGATTGTTCGGCGCACGCGGCAGGATGCGATCCGGGCCGAGCTTGGCTACAGCCTCGTGTTTCGCTTGACTGGCCATGGCAATCACCCGCGCACCCCGCCTTTTGGCAAGCTGAACCAAAGCGCCGCCAACACCACCGGAAGCTCCAGGTATCAGGACGGTGTCCGCTTCGGTGACTTTCGCGCGGCTCAACATGCCTTCGGCAGTGGAGTAGGAGCAGGAGAAGGTGGCCAATTCAGCATCCGACAAAGGGCTTTCGACCTTCAAAGCGTTGCGCGATCGCAGCACGCAATACTGGGCAAAGCCGCCGTCACATTCGGAGCCGACGTAGCCGGTTTTGGTTTTGTCCGTGAGGTCTTCGGGATCGCGCAGCCAGCAATCGGTGATGATACGTTCGCCAATGCGGGCCGCGTCGACACCGTCCCCCACGACCACCACGTTGTCGCAAATGTCGGCACCCTGAATGCGCGGGAAGCTAAGCGGATTGCCACCCCAGCTTGGGTCTACTCCATCAGGGCTTTCAGACGCGGAACTGTCGGTCGCGCTTGTCACCGCCTTGGAATACCAGCCCGCGCGGGTGTTCACGTCGGTGTTGTTCATACCGCAGGCTTTGACCCGAACAAGCACCTCGCCTGCACCGACATCTGGCACCGGCCAATCTGTGTGCCATTGGTATTTGTCCATATCCCCGTGTCCGGTGAGGATCATGGCGTGCATTGTGGCGGGCTGGATCATGGCGCGTCCTTTAAAAACTTAGGCGGATCGAACCACGGGTTGGGCGGATGCGCAATGGCTTAGGCGACTAGGGGGGATGTGAGAACTTCATAGGTTAGAAATTTCAAGCTTGAAGTAAATCGCGACTCATCCTAGCGTGAATACAGCGACGGGGCGCTTGCGGCTCCGCGATCTTCGTCAGGGAGGGAAGATATGCGTGTTGCGTGTTTGGGTGGAGGCCCTGCGGGACTTTACTTTGCCATATCAATGAAGCTGCGCGACCCGTCGCATGAAATTGTGGTGATCGAGCGCAACCGCGCCAATGACACCTTTGGCTGGGGCGTGGTGCTCAGCGATGATGCGCTAGAGAACTTGCAGGTCAATGATCCCAAATCGGCGCAGATGATCCGCGATCACTTTGCCTATTGGGATGACATTGCGGTGGTGCATGATGGCGTGCGCACCGTGTCTGGCGGCCATGGCTTTGCCGGGATAGGCCGAAAGCAAATGCTGATTTTGTTGCAAGAGCGCGCCCGAGAGTTGGGGGTGGAGCTGAAGTTTGAGACAGAGTTTGACGACGTTGAAGCTATCCGCGCGGAGTATGATCTGGTGGTGGGCTGTGATGGGCTCAACAGTCGGGTACGGGAGGCCTACGCCGAACACTTCAAACCTGAGATCGATGTGCGGGCCTGCAAATTTGTCTGGCTTGGCACACATCAGAAATTTGACGACGCCTTCACCTTCATTTTTGAGAAAACGGAGCACGGCTGGATCTGGGCGCACGTCTACCAGTTTGATGATGAGACCGCGACTTTTATCGTGGAGTGCGGGCAGGAGACCTGGGACAACTTCGGCTTTGAGGGCATGTCCAAAGAAGAGATTGTCGAGACCTGCCGCGTGGTGTTTGCCGACCATCTTGGCGGGCATGATTTGATGAGCAACGCGGCGCATTTGCGTGGTTCCGCGGTTTTCATGAACTTCCCACGGGTGCTATGCGAAAAATGGCATCATGAGAATGTGGTGCTGCTGGGGGATGCGTCGGCCACAGCGCATTTCTCGATTGGGTCCGGTACACGTTTGTCATTTGACAGCGCGATTGCCTTGGCGGAGTTCCTGCATTCCGAGCCAACCATGGAAGGGGCGTTTGAACGGTATCAGGAAGAGCGGCGGCTGGACGTGCTGCGGCTTCAATCGGCGGCGCGCAACTCTCTGGAGTGGTTTGAGAAGGTGGAGCGCTACCTCGATCTGGACCCGGTGCAATTCAACTACTCGCTGCTGACCCGCAGCCAGCGGATCAGCCATGAAAACCTGCGTCTGCGGGATGCGGACTGGCTCAAGTCGGCGGAAAAATGGTTTCAGGAGCAGGCTGGCGCGCCTGCGGATACTCCGGTGCGCGCGCCAATGTTTGCGCCCTACAAAATGCGCGACATGGAACTGGCCAACCGCATCGTTGTTTCACCCATGGCGCAGTACAAGGCGGTGGACGGCTGTCCCACCGATTGGCATCTGATCCACTACGGCGAGCGCGCCAAAGGCGGGGCAGGGCTGGTCTACACCGAGATGACCTGTGTCAGCGCTGAGGGGCGTATCACGCCGGGCTGTCCAGGGCTGTATGCGCCGGAGCATGAGGCGGCGTGGCGACGGTTGACGGATTTTGTGCATACCGAGACCGAAGCCAAGGTTTGTTGTCAGATTGGCCACTCGGGGCGCAAAGGCTCTACGCAAGTGGGCTGGGAGACCATGGATGCGCCTTTGACAGAGGGCAATTGGGAGTTGGTTTCGGCCTCTGCCATTCCATGGAGCGAAAATAACGCCGTGCCAGGTGCCGCGACGCGCGAGGACATGGACGCAATCAAGGCGCAGTTTGTGGCGGCGGCTGAGATGGCAGCGCGCGCGGGCTTTGACATGATCGAACTGCACGCGGCGCATGGTTACCTGATTTCAAGCTTCATCTCGCCGATGAGCAATCAGCGTGATGACGCATACGGCGGCAGTCTGGAAAATCGCTTACGCTATCCGCTGGAAGTGTTTGCGGCGATGCGGGCCGTCTGGCCCACGGAAAAGCCAATGTCCGTGCGGATTTCGGCCAATGATTGGGTCGGTGAGGACGGTGTGACCCCGCAAGAGGCGGTGGAGATTGCCAAAGCCTTCCGGGCCGCTGGCGCCGACATCATAGATGTGAGCGCGGGACAAACCAGCACCGAAGCCAAACCGGTTTATGGCCGTATGTTCCAGACGCCGTTCAGCGACCGCATCCGCAATGAGGTGGGCATGCCAACTATGGCCGTGGGCAATATCTACGAGGCCGACCACGCCAACTCGATTCTGATAGCAGGCCGTGCGGATCTGGTCGCCGTTGGCCGTCCGCATCTGGCCGATCCTTATTGGCTGCATCATGAGGCTGCACGGATTGGCGACCGCCACGCCACTTGGCCGAAACCTTACGAGGCTGGGCGGGATCAGGCCTGGCGCTTGGCAGACCGCGAAGCGGAGATGATCCGGGTATGAGTGTTGCAGGCAAACACGTGGTGGTGACCGGCGGCGGCACCGGCGTTGGGGCCGCGATTGCCGAGGCCATGGCGCACGCCGGTGCCAAGGTCACCGTGGTGGGCAGACGCGAGGGGCCACTGCGCGAGGTGGCGGGCAAGCACAAGTTTATCGGCTGGAAGATCTGTGATGTGACCGATGCAGACGCCGTGCGCGCCACCTTTGCCGAGGCGCGGGCTTTGGATGGCCCGATTGAGATTGTCGTCGCCAATGCAGGCGCGGCGGAGAGTGTGCCATTTGCCAAGATGACACCGGATCATTTGACCGCGATGTTGAATGTGAACCTCGCAGGTGTGGTGAACGTTTGGCAGGCGGCTTTGGCGGATATGCAATCAGCGGGTTGGGGACGACTGATCGCCGTGGCTTCTACGGCTGGGCTTAAAGGCTACCCTTATGTGAGCGGTTACTGTGCGGCCAAACATGGCGTGGTCGGGTTGACCCGTTCCGTGGCCATGGAAATGGGCGACAGCGGCATTACCGTCAATGCGATTTGTCCCGGTTTTGTCGACACGCCAATGCTGGATCGCTCGATTGAGAACATTATCGAAAAGACTGGCATGAGCGCCGAAAAAGCCCGCGCCAGCCTGAAACGCGGCAATCCGCAGGGACGGTTTATCGAGGTGGATGAAGTGGCAGGCGCCGCGCTTTGGTTGTGTGAAGACGCGGCGCGTTCAGTGAACGGCCATGCCATGACCCTGTCGGGAGGGGAAGTATGACCGAGACACAAAACGATCTAAGCAAAGAACGGCTGCGGCTTTGGCTGAAACTGTTGAAAGCCTCAGGCATGATCGAAGACGAGATCCGCCGCCGCTTGCGCCGTGAGTTTGATAGCACCTTGCCACGGTTTGACGTGATGTCCGTGTTGGCGCGCTTCCCCGAGGGGCAAAAAATGAGCCAGATCAGTGATTTGCTGCGTGTGTCTAATGGCAATGTCACCGGTATTGTCGACAAGCTTTCCGATGAAGGGCTGGCGCAGCGTGTGGCGGTTCCGGGTGACCGCCGCGCCTCATTGGTGAAGCTGACCGACAAAGGCATCGCCGCCTTTGCCGAGCATGCCGCGACCCACGAAAGCTGGCTCAACGAGATGCTGGGTGGCCTTGGTGCCGACGATGTGGATGGCATGGCGGTCCGCCTGGAGCGGCTGATTGAGACATTGGAAGACAGGGAGATCTGAGCGATGCGCATGGATGTAGAGCACTTTTTATGCAGTGTTGTGGATGGCATCGCGACGGTGCAACTTAACCGCCCGGAGCGGAAAAATCCGCTGACCTTTGACAGCTACGCTGAGCTGCGCGACTGGTTTCGCGATTTGAGCTATGATGATGAGGTCAAAGCGGTGGTGTTTGCCCCCAACGGTGGCAATTTCAGCTCTGGTGGCGATGTGCATGACATCATTGGCCCACTGACCAAGATGAATATGAAAGAGCTGTTGGCCTTCACCCGCATGACCGGCGATCTGGTTAAAGCGATGGTGAATTGCGGCAAGCCGATCATCGCCGCAGTAGATGGTGTCTGTGCAGGCGCAGGGGCGATCATTTCGATGGCGTCTGATCTGCGGATTGCTACGCCAGAGGCCAAGACCGCATTCCTGTTCAACCGGGTCGGTTTGGCAGGCTGCGACATGGGCGCCTGTGCAATCCTGCCGCGTATCATCGGGCAGGGGCGGGCGGCAGAGCTGCTCTATCTGGGTCGCGCGATGACTGCTGAAGAAGGCCACAATTGGGGCTATTTCAACCGCGTGGTGGAGGCTGATGCCTTGATGGCGGAGGCACAGTCCTTGGCGCGGCGCATCGCCGACGGTCCGGGTTTTGCCAACATGATGACCAAAACGATGTTGGCGCAGGAGTGGTCGATGTCGATTGAGCAGGCCATTGAGGCTGAAGCCCAAGCGCAGGCGATTTGTATGCAGGGGCAGGATTTCCACCGCGCTTATCATGCCTTTGTCGCCAAAGAGCGGCCGGTGTTTGAGGGCGACTGAGGGTTTCTTTGGGGCCAGCCCCCAACCCCCCGAGGTATTTGACGAATGAGAAAGCAAGGGAGGCTTTCACATGGCGGATCAGACTTTTTTGGACTGGCCTTTCTTTGAGGAGACCCATCGTGCGCGGGCTGTAGAACTCGAGGTTTGGGCAAAGAGTACCTTGGCCTTGGTGAACCATGCGGATGTGGATAACACCTGTTGCGATCTTGTGGCGCGTTTGGGTGAGGCAGGCTTTTTGCAGGCAACAGCGTCTGAGGACGGTGCTTTGGATGTGCGCACCCTCTGTTTGAGCCGGGAGATTTTGGCGCGTCATGATGGGCTGGCGGATTTTGCTTTTGCCATGCAGGGGCTGGGCACCGGAGCGATCTCGCTGTTCGGCACTTCGGCACAAAAGGCCCAATGGTTGCCGTTGACCAGGGCGGGCAAGGCGATCGCGGCTTTTGCGCTCACCGAACCGCAGTCTGGCTCCGATGTGGCCAATTCCACCATGACCGCCACGCGAGACGGCGATGACTTTGTGCTCAATGGCGAAAAGACCTGGATTTCTAACGGTGGCATTGCGGACGTCTACACGGTCTTTGCCCGTACGGGCGAGGCACCGGGCGCCAAAGGGCTCAGTGCCTTTGTCGTGCCCGCGGACACACCGGGCCTGTCGGTGGTCGAGCGGTTGGAGACCATCGCGCCCCATCCTCTGGCGACCTTGAAGTTTGACGACTGTCGCATTCCGGCTGATGCGCTGATTGGGGACGCAGGCCGTGGCTTTGCCATCGCCATGTCGGTGTTGGACGTGTTCCGCTCCACCGTGGCGGCCGCGGCCTTGGGCTTTGCGCGCCGGGCGCTGGACGAGGCAGTGGCGCGGGTGCAGGCGCGGGAAGTCCAGGGCGCACCGCTGTTTGAGTTGCAGATGGTGCAGGGGCATATCGCCGATATGGCGCTGGATGTGGATGCGGCGGCCTTGCTGGTCTACCGCGCAGCTTGGACCAAGGACTCCGGCGCACCACGGGTGACACGCGAAGCGGCGATGGCAAAACTCTTCGCCACAGACCACGCGCAGCAGGTGATCGACAAGGCGGTGCAGCTGTTTGGTGGCGACGGGGTAAAATCCGGCGAGGTGGTGGAGCGTCTCTATCGCGAGATCCGGGCCTTGCGGATTTATGAGGGTGCCAGCGATGTGCAGCGCGTGGTGATTGCGCGCCAGACCTTGGCAAATGCGGCAGCAGAAGGAGCGGGGAAATGATGGGCGCCAGCGCACATGAGGACAGCTTCACGCAGGACAATCTTCCGCCCAAGGAGATGTGGCCGGACCTGCTGTTGGCGGGGTTTGACTATCCGGAACAGATGAACGCCGGTTGGGAGTTGACGGATGGCATGGTGGCCAAAGGCTTTGGCGACAACACGGCGCTGATCGGGAATGGCCGACGGCGGACCTATAAGGAGCTGACCGACTGGACCAACCGGCTTGCGCATGTGTTGGTTGAGGATCTGGGGGTAAGGCCGGGAAATCGCGTACTTATTCGTTCTGCAAATAATCCTGCCATGGTGGCCTGTTGGCTGGCCGCCACCAAGGCCGGCGCTGTGGTGGTGAACACCATGCCTATGCTGCGCGCCGTGGAACTGACCAAATATGTGGAGAAGGCCGAGATCAGTCACGCCATTTGCGACACTCGGTTGATGGAGGAAATGAGTGCCTGCGCGGAGGCCTGCGACGGGCTGAAAGTGATTGGCTTTGACGGCACGGCCAACCACGATGCAGAGCTGGATCGGCTTGCGTTGGAAAAACCCGTGACGTTTGAGACGGTGCCGACGGCAGCGGATGATGTGGCGTTGATCGGGTTCACCTCGGGCAGCACGGGGGAGCCGAAAGGCACCATGCATTTCCACCGCGATCTGATGATCATTGCGGATGGCTACGCCAAAGAAGTTCTGGACGTGCAGCCGGAGGATGTCTTTGTCGGCTCGCCTCCATTGGCCTTCACCTTTGGACTTGGCGGTCTGGCGATCTTTCCGCTGCGCTTTGGCGCGGCGGCCACGTTGCTCGAACAGGCCACGCCGCCCAACATGATTGAGATCATCGAGAAGTATAAGGCGACCGTGTGCTTCACTGCTCCCACGGCGTACCGCGCGATGCTGGCGGCCATGGATGAAGGCGCGGACCTCTCCAGCCTGCGGGCCGCGGTGAGTGCAGGGGAGACGCTACCGGCGCCGGTCTATGAGGAATGGCAGGCCAAAACCGACAAACCCATGCTGGATGGCATTGGCGCAACCGAGCTGTTGCACATCTTCATCTCCAACCGGTTTGATGACCATCGCCCTGCGTGTACCGGCAAACCTGTGACGGGCTATGAAGCTAAGGTGGTTGGACGGGATGGCGCAACCCTGCCGCGTGGCGAAGTGGGACGGTTGGCGGTACGCGGCCCAACTGGCTGTCGTTATCTGGGTGGCGAACGGCAGGACGAATATGTGGTCGATGGCTGGAACATCTCCGGCGATGCGTTCTGGCAGGACGAAGACGGGTACTTCCACTTTGCCGCCCGCAACGACGACATGATCATTTCATCCGGCTACAACATCGCCGGGCCAGAGGTGGAAGCCGCCTTGCTGGCGCATGAGGCGGTGGCAGAATGTGCCGTGATCGGTGTTCCGGACGAGGCACGCGGCGCGATTGTGGAGGCGCATGTGGTACTGACCAGCGGGGCCGATGATGACGTGATGACCAAAGCGTTGCAGGACCACGTTAAAGCCACCATCGCCCCCTTTAAATACCCGCGCTCGGTGGTGTTCACCGACGCTTTGCCCAAGACGGAAACCGGGAAACTTCAGCGGTTCCGCCTGAGGAAAGACCAATGACCGACAAAGCTTATGATCCGTCCAGCGACGGCGCCAAAATGTCTTTTAAGGATGCCATGTCCTACGGCGACTATCTGCATCTGGATGGCATCCTGAACCAGCAACATCCGCAGTCAGAGGCGCATGATGAGATGCTGTTTATCATCCAGCACCAGACGTCTGAGCTGTGGATGAAACTCGCGCTGCATGAACTCGGCGCGGCTCGGGAGGCGCTGAAATCCGGTGACCTCAGCCACATGTTCAAGATGTTGGCCCGCGTGAGCCGCATCTTTGAGCAGCTCAACGCCGCCTGGGATGTGCTGCGCACAATGACGCCAGCGGATTACACCACGTTTCGCGAAGCTCTTGGGCCAAGCTCCGGTTTCCAGAGTCACCAATACCGGCTGATCGAATATGTGCTTGGTAATCGCAATCCCAATATGGTGAAGCCGCACGCCCATGTGCCTGAGGCGAAAGCCGCGCTTGAGGCAGAGCTGGCGCAGCCGAGTTTCTATGATGAGGTGATCCGCTATCTCTATGTCTCGCTGGATGGGGATGACAGCGCCATGCCTGCGCCGCAGCTTAATCAACCGCACTCTGTGGTCGAAGAGGTTCAGGCCCGTTGGAAAACCGTTTATGAGGATGTAGATACCCACTGGCGGCTTTATGAACTGGCCGAGAAACTGGTTGATCTGGAGGACTACTTCCGCCGCTGGCGGTTCAATCACGTCACCACAGTAGAACGGGTGATCGGCTTTAAACGCGGGACCGGCGGCACGTCGGGCGTACAGTATCTGCGCAGGATGCTGGATGTGGAACTCTTCCCCGAACTTTGGCACCTGCGCGGAGATTTGTGAAAATGGGCGTTTCGCTTCCCAGAAAAGAGCTGTTTGATGTGCCAGACGGCGTGATCTACCTTGATGGCAACTCCTTGGGCGTGCTGCCCAAGGGCGCGGCAGAGCGGGCGCAAAAAACCATCACCGAAGAATGGGGTGGTCAGCTCATTAAGGCGTGGAACACCGCTGGCTGGATGGCATTGCCACAGGTGGTGGGCGATCGGCTTGCTGATCTGATTGGTGCACCGGCTGGTTCTGTCGCGACTGGCGACACGCTGTCGATCAAAGTCTACCAGGCGCTTGCCGCAGCGCTAAAAATGCGCCGGAACCGCAAGGTGATCCTGTCTGACAATGGCAACTTCCCCTCCGATCTTTATATGGCCGAAGGGCTGATCAAGACGTTGGATCAAGGCTACGAGTTGCGCACCCCCGCGCCCGAAGATGTTGCCGAGGCGATCACAGAAGAGGTCGCCGTGGTGATGCTGACTCAGGTGGATTACCGCTCTGGTCGCATGCACGACATGGACGCGATCACCAAACGCGCACATGAGGTGGGCGCGGTGATGATCTGGGATCTGGCGCATTCCGCCGGCGCGGTGCAGGTCGATATGGCGGGCAGCAACGCGGAGTTTGCCGTCGGTTGCACCTACAAATACCTCAACGGCGGGCCGGGAGCGCCGGCGTTCATCTATGTGCGTCCTGACATTGTGGATGACATAGAGCCCGCGCTGTCTGGCTGGCTGGGCCATGATGCGCCTTTTGCGATGGAGTTAAACTACCGCCCAGCCTCCGCCATCGAGCGGATGCGTGTGGGTACGCCATCCATCCTTCAATTGGGGGTTCTACAGGAAGCGCTCAAGGCCTGGGATGGTGTGGACATGGCCGACCTGCGCGCTGCGTCACAACGCCTGTCTGATCTGTTTATCAAAGAGGTCGAGGCGCGCTGTCCCATGTTGACGCTCGCCAGCCCACGGGACGCCAATGCGCGTGGCTCACAAGTGTCGTTTGCCTTTGAGCATGGCTATCCTGCGATGCAGGCAATCATTGATCGTGGCGTGATTGGCGACTTCCGCGCGCCGAATATCATGCGCTTTGGTTTCACGCCGCTGTATTTGGACGATGCGGATATCATCGCGGCGGCAGAGATCATCGAAGACGTGATGACCAATGAACATTGGCGCGCAGACAAGTACAACGTGCGCTCACGTGTGACGTAAGACGAGGGCTAAGGGTTTGAAAACAATACATCCTGAGGGCTGGGCGCCCGCGCTGGGTTACGCCAATGGCATGCTGGCCGAAGACGGCACCTTGCACATTGGCGGGCAAATCGGCTGGAACAGTCAGAAGGTCTTTGAACGACATGACTTTATTGGTCAGATGACACAGGTGTTGCAGAACATCCTCGAGATTGTAGAAGCCGCGGGCGGCCAGCCAAGCGACATTGCGCGGCTGACGTGGTTTGTCAAAAGTAAGTCTGAGTATCTCGCACACCAACGGGAGGTCGGGCAGGCCTACCGCTCTGTGTTGGGGCGGCACTTTCCAGCCATGTCCTTAGTGGTGGTGGCTGATCTGGTGGAAGACGAGGCGCTTTTGGAGATCGAAGCCACGGCGCACATCGGCAGGGATTAACCTGCCGACATTGCTTTGCGGTCCAATAACTTCAATGGTGACAATAGCTTACCCAAGGGTGGCCACCAAATCCAACTGCCGCCCAGTGGTCGCAGGGTTGCGCCAGTGCCAAGTTTGAACCGCGCCAGCCCGGCGCCTTTTTCTGTATCCACCTGACCCAGTTCCAGCGTGGTCACGCCTTTGCTCGCCAGCCAGGTCATGCCTTCCCACAAAAGCAGGTTATGCGCGCTGGCTGCGCGGCCGGCTTCCGTGGTGTGGCTGATGTGATAGGTCGCGCTGTCGCCGTGACACAGGAACAGCATCGCCGCGACAGGCTCTTTGCCATCAAAGGCGGTAAACAGTTTTGCGTTGCCGCGATTGGCCTTGCTATAGGCCAGCGTCAGTGCATCTGACCATGTCGCATAACCGCACGCTGCCTGTTGCTGCGTGTCCTGCTGCAAAATCCAGTTGTCGGGTTTGATCGGTAGGTTTTGGCGCGTCACGCGCAGGCCTTGGCCCTCGGCAAACACCAATCGGTTGCGCCATTTCTGATGCAGCTGTCCGCGCAGGTCACCGGTCAGGTCCAACTCTGCCACATGGGTTGGGGTCATCACCGCCACGGCGCCCAGATTGCCCAGCCATGGCGCCGGGTGGTCCGGGTTGATCACCAGAACCTCACGCCGCAACCCAGCCTCGCGGATCAGACCCGGCAAAGTGGCCTTCTCAATCGTGGCGCGCGGCAGCATGGCGACATTCACGCCACCAATCTTGCGGCGCAGCACCAACGTGCCGTCGCTCAGCGTTTTGGTCTGCGTCTCCGTCAGAGACAAAGCCTGGCGATATTCGGCACTCTGCTGCAAGGGACGCGCGGGGAGGGGGAGGGAGACATCCAACATGTTCGGTATTAACGCATCTGAAACCTAATTCATGGTTAATGAAAGAATGAGAAAGTCAAAACAATCCGCCGTAATGGGGCAATTTGCGCCCACTGTGAAATGGACCAAGGCCAGCGCCGTGCTTTTGGCCACCGTGATCTCGATCCCTGTGTTCCTGATCCTAACGGCGATCGACCTGCTGTTCCTCTAAAGAATGTCGCGGCCCAGCCCTTGGGCCGCCAGCAACACCCGTAGCCGGGCCATTTCCAACGCATCGCCTCTAAGCCGTTCCAATGGCCCCGACACCGCCAAGGCTCCGTGAAACTGCCCCGTGGCATCCACAACTGGCGCCGCCGCTGAGGCAATGTGCGGATTGCGCTCGCCAGCCGAGGTGCAACTGCCATCTGCCTTCAATCGCGCCTTTGCGTCTACCTCCTGCAAACTGTAGGTCGCCAGCACATGTCCCGCTGCCCCCGCGCGCAGGGTCAGCCGCGCACCTTCGTCCAAATGGTGCCGCACCGGTTCCGGCGAGTTCTCCCGATAAAGACACAGCCGCTCATCCTGATCGAGCACATAGAAAGATGCAGTCTCACCAGTCTCCGTTACCAACTGGCGCAACACAGGCCGGATCGCGTCCCCCATCTCAAAGTTACGCCGATACAGCGTGCCCAAGCGCCAAAGCGCGGGACCAAGCCGAAACCGCCGATCCGTATCGCGCTTGAGATAGCCATACCGCTCCAGTGACGCCGCCAATCGTGAAACATTGCTTTTGTAAAGCCCGGTTTCCTTGGCGATTTCTGTCAGCGTGAGTGAGCGACGATCAACCGAAAACGCCTCCAGAATCGACAAGGCTTTCTCAACGGATTCCACGCGGGTTTCAGGCATGTGTTCCACTCTATGCAACAAGTTCCCCCATGTGTTGCACTCATTGGGTTGCAGGTCTACCTCCTCATGCGAAAGGACACCCCATGAAACCACTCACGGACATTCGCGTTCTGGACCTTACCAACGTGCTTGCAGGCCCTTTTGCCTGTCACCAACTGGCCCATATGGGGGCCGAAGTGATCAAGGTCGAAGCGGTGGCGCGCGGCGACCTTGCGAGGCAGTTGGGGGCAGATCCCGAATTAAGCCAAAACAACATGGGTGTGTCCTTTCTTGCCCAAAACGCAGGCAAAAAATCGATCACGGTTAATCTGAAAAATCCGGATGGCAAAGCGCTGTTTGAGAAGCTTGTCGCCACCGCGGATGTGGTTGTGGAGAACTTCCGCCCCGGCGTGATGAACCGGTTGGGCGTGGGGTACGACTGTCTGAAAGAGATCAAGCCAGACCTGATTTACTGCGCCATTTCCGGCTTTGGCCAAGATGGCCCGTGGAAACACCGCCCGGCGTACGATCAGATCATCCAAGGCACCTCCGGGGTGATGTCGGTCACCGGCGACGCGGACAGCGCACCGCTGCGGGTGGGTTATCCCATTTCCGATACGGTGGGCGGTATCACCGCGGCCTTTGCCATTGCCGCCGCGCTCAACGCCCGTCCGCGCGGCACCTTCATCGATGTTTCCATGTTGGAATCTGTGTTGGCCACTATGGGTTGGGCCGTGTCCAACTATTTGATTGCCGGTGTCACGCCGCAAGCCAATGGCAACGAAAACCCCACCTCTGCACCCTCTGGAGCGTTTGAGGCGAGCGGAGGATTGATCAATATCGCCGCCAATAAAGACGAGCAATGGGTGTTGTTGACGGACCACCTTGGTCTCGCCGCTCTGCGTGACCGTCCGGAATATGCCTCCCGGGAGGCTCGCAAAAAAAACCGACTGACCTTAAAGGCTGAGCTGGAAACGGTTCTGGCAACACGACCGGCGCGGGATTGGGCAAAGGAGCTTAATAAGATCGGCGTACCCGCCGGGGCCGTTCTTACCGTGCCAGAGGTGCTGGGCATTCCGCAAATCGCAGATCGCGGTTTCCTGCGCCGTTTCCCCGATGCGCCCGGTGTGGGGCGCGACATTGAAGTCGTCACCACGGGCGTGAAGCTCGACGGCGCGCCTCTTACCGTGGACCACCCACCGCCTGAACTTGGGCAGGACAACCTCGATATCTACGGTAGCCTCGGGCTTTCCGTAGCCGACATCGAAACTCTGAAAGAAGGTGGCGCAATATGACCCAGTCAAATTCGGAAGTGTCTGATTGGTGGTCAACATCGATCATCGACATGGCTCCCGGCCAAATCCGCTTTCGCGGCCACGACATTCAAGATCTGATTGGCAATGTGACCTTTCCGCAGATGATCTGGCTGATGACGCGCAGCGATCTGCCAACGCCAGAGCAAGCGCGCCTGCTGGAATGCGCCTTGGTGGCGGCGGTGGATCATGGTCCGCAAGCGCCATCAATTGCCGCCGCGCGGATGGCGGTGACTTGCGGGTTGGGGCTCAACGGGGCCATGGCTTCTGCGGTGAACTTTCTCGATGATGTGCACGGCGGTGCAGGCGAGCAAGCCGTAGAGCTTTACACATGGATTGACGACGCGGTGCAAAGGGGTGCGGATCTGCAAGCCTCCACGGCAGAGATGATCGACAAATGGCAGGCCGAGAGGGGCAAGTTTATCCCCGGGTTTGGCCATCGGTTCCATAAGCCTGAAGATCCGCGCGCGCCGCGCTTGCTTGGGCTGGTGGATGACGCTGCCGGCCAGGGCGTCGTCTCTGGTCGCTTTGCCGTCATCGGCCGCGCCATGCAGGCGGAACTCAACACGCGCAAAGGCAAGCCGGTGCCCATGAACATCGATGGCGCCACGGCGGTGGTCTACGCTGAGTTGGGATTTGCCGGACCTTTGGCGCGCGGGCTGTTCTGTTTGTCTCGGTCCGTCGGCGTGATTGCCCATGCCTGGGAGCAAATGGGGCAGGGTGGGCGCAACAAAGGCCCAACCCCGCCGCATTACCGCTGGACCTACACGGGTGAGAACCCGATTGAGAGCGAAACAGTTTCCAACGAAAGCTAAGATCGGCTGGGCCAACCTCCGGCCCGTCAACAAAAATCGCGTAAGTTGCGGGAAACGCCTTTAACCCACTTGACCTCCCTGAGAGGCTGAAATACATCAGGCGGACCTCGGGCGGGTATGGTGAAATGGTATCATAAGAGCCTTCCAAGCTTAAGGTGCGGGTTCGATTCCCGCTACCCGCTCCAAGGTCAAACTTCCCGTCAATTCAATAGTCTCGCGAGACCTGCTATTTCATGCCGCAGGTCTGCAAGGGTATAATGCTTATCTCATGGCTTGACCCGCCCGCGCGCTGCGTTCACTAACGGCTCAGACCAAAGCCAAGGACCCAAAGATGGCAAGACAGCCGCAGCACGCGAACACAGAACAAGACCGTGAAAAAAGCAAAAACATTGGTGCCCTGCGTGGTCTGCGCCCGTTTTTGGCTCCTTACCGTTTCCTGGTGTTTTTGGCACTTTGTGCGTTAACACTTACTGCCTCTGTGTCGCTGATGTTGCCTGTGGCTGTGCGCCGAGTGGTGGATAATTTTGGCACTGAAAGCGACGCGCTTCTGGACAAGTATTTTCTCGCCGCGCTGGCCATTGCTGCAATGCTCGCCGTAGGTACGGCGCTGCGTTACCTGCTGGTGACACGTCTTGGTGAACTGGTGGTCACAGATATCCGTAAAGCGGTGTTTGCCCGTGTCATCAACATGAGCCCGGCGTTCTTTGAGAACGTAATGACCGGCGAAGTACTGAGCCGCATCACCACGGATACCACCGTGATCCAGTCTGTGATTGGCTCGTCCATCTCAATCGCCCTGCGCAATGTGCTGCTGTTCCTTGGTGGTCTGGTGCTGATGTTGTTCACCTCCACAAAACTCACCTTGATGGTGTTGTTGGTGGTGCCGATGGTGATTGTGCCTATCACGGTGCTGGGGCGCCGTCTGCGCAAACTCAGCCGTGAAAACCAGGATTGGATTGCGGAAAGCTCTGGCAATGCCTCTGAGGCGCTGTTGTCGGTTCAAACCGTGCAAGCCTTTACCCATGAGAGCCAAACCAGGACCAACTTTGACCGCGTCACAGACCTGTCATTGACCGCAGCCATGCGCCGGATCAACACCCGTGCATTGCTCACGATGATTGTGATTTTCCTGATCTTCACCGGCGTGGTGGTTGTGCTCTGGATGGGCGCACGCGACGTGCGCGCCGGAGGTATGAGCGTGGGCGTTCTCGTGCAGTTTGTGATTTATTCCGTGATGGTGGCAGGGGCAGTCGGTGCCTTGTCTGAGATCTGGAGTGAGCTGCAACGCGCCGCAGGCGCTACGGAACGTCTGGTGGAGTTGCTCTATACTGAAGACAGTGTCATCGATCCGACCACCCCGAAAGTTTTGCCTGCGCCGGTCAAAGGTGAAATCCGGTTTGACGACGTGTCTTTCCAATACCCGTCGCGGCCAAATGTTTCTGCTTTGGATGCGGTGAACCTCACTATTCAACCCGGTGAAACCGTTGCCCTTGTTGGTCCGTCCGGCGCCGGTAAAACCACCATCATACAGATGATCCAGCGCTTTTATGACCCGGCTAACGGGCAGGTGAAGCTTGACGGAGTGGCGCTGCAAGACATGCAACGGGACGACTTTCGCCAGCATATGGCGCTGGTGCCGCAAGACCCGGTGATCTTTGCTGACAGCGCGCGGGAAAACATCCGCTTTGGCCGCTTGGATGCAACGGACGCTGAAGTCGAAGCAGCTGCGAACGCTGCTGCGGCGCATGAGTTTATCACAGCGCTGCCAGAAGGCTATGACAGCCCGCTGGGTGAACGCGGTGTGATGCTGTCGGGTGGTCAGAAACAACGCATTGCCATCGCCCGTGCTATCCTACGCGACGCGCCGGTGCTGCTCTTGGATGAGGCCACGTCGGCCTTGGATGCGGAAAGTGAGCGCCTGGTGCAGGCGGCGGTGGATGAACTGGCTGAGAGCCGCACAACCATCATTGTCGCCCACCGTTTGGCCACAGTTAAAAAAGCCGACCGTATCATCGTGATGGATGAGGGTCGCATCGTGGCTCAAGGCCGCCATGATGAATTGGTGGCCGAAGGCGGGCTCTATGCCAAACTGGCCCGTCTTCAGTTCACCGCTGGCGCTGCCTAAATCAGAGAGGCCGCGTGGCTGAATGGCCCACGCGCCCACTGGCTGAATTAGAGGTGGACTGCATCCCTTTTACGGTTAATCTGACGTAACGTTTCAGGCTAGCTTGACCTTAGGTTCGGCTGGCTTTGGGCACGGCGCAAGGTGTTTTTGGGATCATCTTGACGGAACGCGTCCAACGTGGGTCAGACTGGCGGAGGTCTGGCGGGTTGGGGCAATCATCCCAAGGGGGGAGAATAGACTATGAGCTTTGAATCTTTGGCAGACCTGAAAGCCATCGAGAATGAAAAACCGTGGGATCAGCGGGACAACCCGACCACGGTCTATGAGATGTTGACCAACACCAAGGACAAGTTTCCAAACCGTCCGGCGGTCAGCTATCAGATTTTCTCTGGCCCCAAAGACAAAGCCGAAACTGTCACTTGGTCCGAGTTGCACGCCAAGACCACCCAAGCGGCCAACATGTTCCGCGATCTCGGCGTAGGTGAAAAAGACACCGTGGCCTTTGTGCTGCCGAACTGTAACGAGACTATGTATGCGCTGCTTGGTGGTATGGTTGCGGGCATTGTGAACCCGATTAACCCGCTTCTGGAGCCGGAGCAGATCTCTGCCATCCTGCGTGAAACCGACGCAAAAGTGGTGGTGACCCTTAAGGGCTTCCCAAAAACTGACGTGGCCCAAAAGGTCGCCGAGGCCGTGCGCCACGCGCCGCATGTGCACACGGTTCTGGAAATTGATCTGGTCAAATACCTGACCCCGCCAAAGTCCTGGATTGTGCCGCTTATCCGGCCTAAGGTTTCCGGCCCTCAGCACGCGGATTTCAAAGACTTCAACAAAGAGCTGGCAAAGTACCCAGCCACGCTGCAATTTGCCGACAGCGAAGGTGACCGTGTGGGCGCGTATTTCCACACCGGTGGTACGACAGGCATGCCGAAGGTGGCGCAGCATCTGTATTCGGGCATGATCTACAACGGCTGGCTCGGCGATCGCCTGCTCTTTACCGAAGAAGACAATATTACGTGCCCGCTGCCGCTGTTCCACGTGTTTGCGGTGCACGTTATTATGCAAGCCGCGATCAAATCCGGCGCACATGTGGTCTTCCCGACACCGGCGGGTTATCGCGGTGATGGCGTGTTTGACAACTTCTGGAAGCTGATCGAACGCTGGAAAATCTCCTTCATCATCACTGTTCCAACCGCAGTCTCTGCGCTGATGCAGCGTCCGGTGGATGCGGATATTTCTTCCGTGAAAACTGCCTTCTCCGGTTCCGCGCCTATGCCGATGGAGCTGTTCAAACGCTTTGAAAGCACCTGTGGTGTCGACATTGTCGAAGGCTACGGTCTGACAGAGGCGACCTGTCTTGTGTCTTGCAACCCGCCATCCGGTGCCAAGAAAGTTGGTTCCGTTGGCCTGCCGTTCCCCTACACCGATGTGCGCATCATTAAAAACACGCCTGACGGTCCGGTGGAATGCGCCGCGGACGAAGTGGGCGAAATCTGTGTGTCCAACCCGGGCGTCTATGCAGGCAACACCTACACCGAAGCGGATAAAAACGTTGATCTGTTCCACTACGGCACGCATCTGCGCACCGGCGATCTCGGGCGCCTGGACGAAGATGGATATCTCTGGATCACCGGTCGGGCCAAAGACCTGATCATCCGTGGCGGTCACAACATCGACCCTGCGGAGATCGAAGAGGCCCTGCTGGCACATCACGATGTGGCTTTTGCCGGCGCGATTGGTCAGCCAGACAGCCACTCAGGCGAAGTACCTTGTGTCTATGTTGAATTGGTGGACGGTGCGACCGCGACAGTTGAGGATTTGATGAGCCACGCCAAGGTGCACGTGCACGAACGCGCCGCGCATCCAAAATACGTGGAGATCATGCCGGAACTGCCCAAAACCGCCGTGGGTAAAATCTTCAAGCCGGACCTGCGCAAAGCGGCGATAACCCGCATTTACAATGCGGCGCTTGAGAAAGAAGGCGTGCCAGCGCGGGTCGATTTTGTGCTGGATGACAAAAAGCGTGGTCTGGTCGCGCAAGTTAAGAAATCTGGTGATGCTTCTGACGATGAAGTGAGCAAGGTGCTTGGCGATTTTGTCCGCCCATGGGAATGGGCAAGCGACGAATCGGCGGCCTGATCCGGTGCAGAGGGGAGGGGGCCAACCCCCTCGTCACCGCGATGCGGTGCCTTCACCCCCTGGATATTTGGGGACCGTGAAGGACATCTACGAAAAAAATAGTAGGGCGCGGCGTAAAGCTGCGCCCTTCCTGATTGCGGTAACAGTTTTGCGGGCCTACTGTGCCAGCAACAGAGTTCAGGGAGGGGACACATGACCCATATTCTCGCCATTGATCAGGGCACCACATCCAGCCGCGCGATTGTTTTTGACGGAGACATCCGCCCCATTGCCAGCGCCCAGCTAGAGTTTGAGCAACACTTCCCGCAGTCGGGCTGGGTGGAGCATGATCCGGCAGATATCTGGGTCACCACGGTGGAAACCTGCTCCGGTGCTTTGGCACGGGCCAAGCTCTCTGCCAAAGACATTGACGCCATTGGCATCACCAACCAGCGCGAGACCACTCTGGTCTGGAACAAGATGACAGGCGAGCCGGTATACAACGCCATTGTCTGGCAAGACCGCCGCACCGCTGCGATCTGCGAGGAGCTAAAGGCGGGCGGCCATGCGGAGATGGTGCAAGCCACCACTGGCCTACTGCTGGATCCCTATTTTTCCGGTACCAAGATCAAGTGGATTTTGGACGCCGTCGAAGGCGCCCGCGCGGCGGCAGAGGCGGGTGAGCTGCTGTTTGGCACCGTGGATTGTTACCTGATCTGGAAGCTGACCGGCGGCAAGGTGCATGCCACCGACGCCACCAACGCGGCGCGCACGTTGATTTACGACATCCACAATGGTGCGTGGAGCGAAGACATTTGCGGGCTTTTGGGCATTCCCATGTCGATGCTGCCAGAGGTCAAAGACTGTGCGGCCGATTTTGGCGACACCGATGCCGATCTGTTTGGCGCGGCCATTCCCATTCGCGGTGTGGCCGGGGATCAGCAGGCCGCCACTATTGGGCAGGCCTGTTTTCAAGCCGGGATGCTGAAGTCCACTTATGGCACGGGCTGTTTTGCGCTTCTGAACACCGGAGACACGCCGGTGACCTCGCAAAACCGCCTGCTGACCACCATCGCCTATCAACTGGATGGCAAGCCGACCTATGCGCTTGAAGGCGCGATCTTCATCGCGGGTGCGGTGGTGCAATGGCTGCGCGACGGGCTTGGCATCATCAACGACGCCTCTGAAACGGCGGCCTTGGCGGATGCTGCTGACCCTGGTCAGGAGTTGATCCTGGTGCCTGCCTTTGTGGGTCTCGGCGCGCCTTATTGGAATCCTGAGGCGCGCGGCGCGGTCTTTGGTTTGACCCGAGGCTCCGGCCCTAAAGAGTTCTCCCGTGCAGCGCTGGAAAGCGTAGGGTTTCAAACTCGCGATCTGCTCGAAGCCATGCAGGCGGATTTTGACTTCTCCGGCGACACGGTGTTGCGCGTGGATGGCGGGATGATTGCCTCAGATTGGGCGATGCAGTTCCTGTCTGACATTCTCGGCGCGCCGGTGGATCGGCCCGTGGTGGCGGAAAGCACCGCCAAAGGGGCTGCTTGGCTCGCGGGCATGCAGATCGGGGCCTATCCGGACATGGCAGGCTTTGCCGCCACTTGGGAGAAACAGAGCCAGTTCACGCCAAAGCGGGATGACAGTTGGCGCGAAGGGCGTTATGCGGGCTGGCAAAAGGCCATCAACGCCACGCTGGCGATGACCGAGTAACCCACAAGCTGGAGCGCTCTATGTCCACCTCCTGTGCTCTTTGCGGCGCTATTGGCGCTGTGTCTCCCGTGGCTGTTGTGCCGCAGGATGTCTCTGTTGATCTGTGTGCCACTTGTGCCGCGGGCGTCGCTGACGGTCCGCAGGACGGACCACATTGGCAATTCCTGCATGAGGCGATTTGGAGTACGGAGCCTGCTGTGCAGGTCTTGGCGTGGCGCCTGCTCAAAGCGCTACCAGAGGCCCCTTGGGCGCGTGACTTGCTCGACATGGCCTATCTGGAACCGGAGGTGCAGGGCTGGGCTGAAGCAGGTCTTTCGGACGCGGAGGATACCATTGCTCATCGCGACAGCAACGGCGCGGTGCTCACATCAGGTGACACCGTGGTGCTGATCAAGGACCTGCCTGTGAAAGGCGCAGGCTTCACCGCCAAACGGGGCACAGCGGTGCGCAACATCTCACTGGTGACGGACAACCCGGAACACATTGAAGGTCGGGTGGAAAGTCAGCGGATTGTGATCTTGACAAAGTTCGTGAAAAAGAGCTGAGGCTGGCCGACCTCAGACCTCCATCCAGATTGTAACCGGCCCGTCATTGGTCAGCGAGACCTTCATGTCCGCACCAAACTCTCCTGTCTGTACCTGCACAATCTCGCCAAGCTTTTGGGCAAACAACTCATAAAGTTGTTTTCCGGCATCCGGCGCAGCAGCGGTGGAAAATCCCGGTCGGTTGCCGCTGCGGGTGTCCGCCGCCAAGGTAAACTGGCTGATCACCAACGCGCTGCCGCCAATATCCGCCACAGACTTGTTCATCTTGCCGGTTTCATCGTGAAAAATCCGGCACTTCGCCACTTTGGCAGCAAGCTTTTCCACTTGCGCCTCGGTGTCGTCCTGCATCGCGCAGACCAGCACCATCAATCCCGGCCCACATTGGCCAATCACTGCGCCATCCACGCGCACCTGCGCCTCACTTACCCGTTGCAACAAAGCCCGCATGTCACCCTCCACGTTTTGCGCGACCCTGCGACAGGCCTGCAGCCGGTGCAACCCCGCATTCACGGTCCTTAAATATCTCGGGTGAAGGGGCAGCTTCGCTGCGCCGAGGGCAGAGCCCTCCCGTGCTACCGCTTTGGGCCTTGCATCACGATACAGGTGGTGGATCCGGTTGCATAAAGCTTGCCGTCCTCGACCCCGCGTACCTCCCCAACGGAAATCCCCGTGGAACGCCCAACATGCTGCACTTTGCCCACGGCGTGCACAGTCATGCCGACGGGAATCGGGCGCAGGATGTTGATCTTATATTCCAGCGTTGTGTAAATCTGCCCAGGCTGCAGCATCGTCTGCACCGCGCAGGCCATACAGCTGTCCAGTATAGTGCCGTACCAACCGCCATGCACTGTGCCAATCGGGTTCATGATGGCAAATTCCGGCGTGCCTTCAAAAGTCACGGTGCCTTCGCCCGCCACAATCGGTTTGAACCCAAGCGTTTCCCCGATGGGCGGTCCCGCCAGTTCGCCATTAATGATCGCACGCATAAACGCCAGCCCGCTCATCGACAGGATGGTGTCCATCGAGGCCAGTTGCTCAACAGATGTGGCGTAGTGATGTGGGGTCATGAAAACGGCCTCCTTTGACATTGCAAAGAAGGCCGCAAATTTTTCCGCACCTCAAGAGGGGCGGGGCGCCGTTACGCCACGTTTTCCAGTTTCACTGCCGGGGTCACGCCAAGTGCGTGGCAAACATCACGGGTCAGCTCGGGGCGGTTCATCGTATAAAAATGTAGGCTGTCCACGCCTTCGTCCAGCAGCTCAGAGCACATCTCTGTACATACAGCAGTCGCCAATAGGTCTTCGCGATTGTCCCGTTCCGCCTTTTCAAAGGCGTCGATCAGCCATGCGGGCACAGCTGTGCCACAGCGCTCGGCAAATTTGCGCACGCCTTTCCAGTTCTCGATCGGCAGCACACCGGGCAAGATCGGCGCATCAATGCCCGCTTTGGCGCAGGCATCGCGGAAGCGCAGGAAGGTCTCGGCCTCAAAGAAGAACTGTGTGATCGCCTCATTGGCTCCGGCGTCAATCTTACGATTCAGCCACTCCACATCGGCCTGCATGTCCGCCGCTTCCGGGTGCTTCTCAGGATAGGCGCCCACGCGGATGGTGAACTTGCCGGTGTTCGCCAGCGCTTCGATCAGCTCTACGGAATTGGCAAATCCCTCTGGATGCGGTTCAAACCCGTTGCTGCCCTTCGGAGGATCGCCGCGGAGCGCCACCAGCTCAGACACGCCAGCCGCCGCAAAACCTTCCGCAATTTCCAGGGTCTCGGCTTTGGACGCATTCACACAGGTCAAATGCGCCGCCACGTTCAGACCGGAAGATTTATGTAGGGTGGCCACCGCTTCACGGGTTAGATCGCGCGTGGTGCCGCCAGCGCCATAAGTTACCGAAACAAAACGGGGATTCAGGGGTGCGAGAGATTGCACGGTGTCCCACAGCCGAAAAGACGCTTCCAAGTTCTGTGGCGGGAAGAATTCAAATGAGACTTGAGGCGTGGTCATAACAGTATCCTGTGACTTGCGGTTGTCCTCATGTCTCACACGTGGCATCTTTACGCAAATTCATAATTCTCAAGAAAGTCATGAGCCGCATATGAAGATGCACATCGAATTCCGCCATCTGCGCACTGTACGTGCGATCCATGAATGTGGCGGACTGGCCCGTGCTGCCGATAAGTTGAATATCACGCAGTCAGCTTTGTCTCATCAAATCAAAGGCTTGGAAGAACTGGCCGGGGTGGAACTTTTTGTGCGTCGCTCTAAGCCGATGAAACTTTCTGCCGCTGGAATGCGTCTTTTGCGTTTGGCGCATCGGGTTTTGCCGGAGGTTGAGAAACTTGAGTCAGAATTTAACGGTCTGCGCGACGGTAGCTCCGGCCGCCTGCACATCGCCATTGAGTGTCACGCTTGTTTTGAGTGGCTCTTTCCTGTGCTGGAACAGTTCCGTAAAAAATGGCCCGATGTGGATGTCGACATTCGACCCGGCCTTGCCTTTGATGCCATGCCTGCGCTTCAGAAAGAGGAAGTGGACCTCGTAGTCAGTTCGGACCCAGAAAACCTGCCCAATGTGTCGTTCAGTCATTTGTTTGACTATGCGCCGGTTTTTGTTGCCGCGTCCTCTCACAGGTTGGCGCAGAAAGACTTTGTTGAAGCGGAAGATTTTCGTGGTGAAACCCTGATCACCTATCCGGTGGAACGCTCGCGTCTGGATGTGTTTTCCCAGTTGCTTACCCCCGCCAAAGTCGAGCCTAGTGCGGTTCGGCAGGCGGAGCTCACTGCTGTGATCCTGCTTCTGGTGGCGTCCAATCGCGGGGTGTCCGTGTTGCCCGATTGGGTGGTGCGTGAGGTGAAATACAGTTCAGACTATGTCACGCGCCCAATCACCAAACAGGGCCTGACCCGCGCGTTGTTCGCCGCCACCCGCACGGCAGACCTTGAAAAGCCATATATGCAGGATTTAATTCAATTAGCGGGCGAAGAAGCTCGTCGTTTGCAATCACAGTAAACTGTATGGTGAGAGTTTTCTTGTATTTCTCCCCCTGAACAATTTGGTCAGTCGCGTCCATGTTGTTGTCTAACGGTTCATCAGTTTAGGGGGTGGAGTACCTCCCATCGCGCACTTGGCCTCTGTCAGGGCTGTTGCGCGGGCGGCTCCAGTTTTGTCCATGCCTACCACGTTTAATGCAATCTCAATCGGTCAACTGGCCGATATCGACACTATCGAAGGCAACACCCGCGCGGAAAATGCGTCGGCTTTGGAGGGGTTGACCTTTGGTGGTCCGGGCAATCCTCTTGTAAATGACTTTGTCGAGATCTCGCGCTTTGGCAACGTTGGATCATTCTATGACATGGACAACAGCCCGAACGATCGCTTTACGGTGGATGGCGGAAGTCCTCAGACCTTTGACGGCACCGCCGTCTACAACGCCACCATCACCTACGTGGATGGGTCGACCGCGACCTATTCCGCCGTGCTATTTCAAGACACCAACGGCAACGCCTATCTCGCGCCAGAGTTTTCTGACAACGCCGATCAGGCCGCGCTTGAAGCAGGACCTATCCAATCCATCAGCCTAGATGGCCTGTTGGGCAACAATTTTTCCGGCCTGACGTCGAGCCGTGAGGAATGGGACTTTGTACCGTGTTTTGTTGAAGGTACCAAAATCATCACACAGTCAGGCGAGCGCCCGGTCGAAGCGTTAGAGCCTGGCGACTTGATCTTAACCATGGACCATGGGTTTCAGCCGCTGCGCTGGATCGGTCGCCGCACGGTGCCGGCACGCGGTGCTTTGGCACCGATCCGCTTTGCACCGGGTGCGCTTGGCAATGACGTGCCGCTCATGGTGTCTCCACAACACCGCATGATGCTGCGCGGCTGGCGGGTCGAGGTGAACTTTGGTGAGCGTGAGGTGCTGGTTCCCGCTCAGGCGCTCATCAACGGCGACACCATTGTGCAGGTAGAAGAGGCCGAAGTTACCTACTTGCATCTTTTGTTTGATCGTCACGAGATTATTTATGGAGGCGGCATTCCAAGCGAGAGTTTCATGCCGGGCCATGAGGGCCTCTCTTCCATGGCGCAGGCGGTACAGGATGAGATTTATGAGTTGTTTCCGGAACTGCTCTCTGAAGGTGTCCACGTCTATGGCGAAGATGCGCGGCCATCGCTCAAGGTGCGCGAAGCGCAGATTTTGATGCATTAACGAGCAACGCCCGTTGTGTTTACCGAAGGCAGGGGTACGAAACCACCACCTCCGCAAAACAGTCGCGATACCGACGCAATACCGACTTGGTTTTTGGCTTTTGCCAAACCTTAATCGCACCCGTTGCGTCAGCGGACACTTATATCAGTTTTACCAGTTGTTTCCCCTTGTTTCCGCCTCTCAGTAGAGAGCGGAATGCCGCGGGCGCATTCTCCAACCCTTCGGCAATGTCCTGCCCATAAGCGATCTCTCCAGCGGCCAGTTTTGGCCCGACGTCGCGCAGAAAATCGCCATAACGGTCGTAGTGGTTGGAGATAATAAAGCCGTTCACCGACAGTTGGTTAACCAGAATAGTCCGCCATAGGCGTGGCCCCGTCAGGCTCTCCATCGCCGCGTCTGCACCTAGTCCTCCGGCGTTATACCACGCAATCATGCCACAGAGCGGAATACGCCCGCCCACATTCATCAATGGCAGCACCGCATCCAGCAGCTTGCCGCCCACGTTTTCGAAGTAGATATCAATCCCTTCCGGGCATTCTGCCGCGACAGCCTTGCGCAGATCGCTTGCCGTCTCAAAGGCCTTGTGATCAATGCAGGCATCAAAGCCGTAAGTCTCTGTTGCCTTTGCACATTTCTCGACACCACCGGCAATGCCAACCACACGCAGACCCATGGATTTGGCAATTTGCCCCACCATGGACCCAACTGGCCCTGTTGCCGCGCCCACAACCAGCGTTTCGCCTTCTTGGGGTTTGCCCAGCTCGGTCAACCCGTACCATCCGGTAAAGCCCGGCATACCCATCACACCAAGCGCTGTGGTGATGGGGGCCAGTTCGGGGTTAAGTTTCTGTATTTCATGGCCTTTTGCCACGCCATGGGTGGCCCAGCCAAACATGCCAAGGGCAAAATCGCCGGGGGCAAAGTCCTTGTGGTTTGAGGCAATTACCTCTCCCACTGCACCCCCTCCCATGGTTTCTCCAATCTGCACCGCTGCGGAGTAGGATTTTGCGTCATCCATCCGCCCGCGCATGTAAGGATCCAACGACATGTAGTGCACACGTACCAGCACTTCGCCCTCGCCAATCTCGGGTAAGTTCACTGTTTCCAAACGGAAATTTTCGTCCTTCGGCTCGCCTGTCGGGCGGCTGGCCAGCACCATGCGCTGCATCTGTTCTGTCATTTGGGTGTCCTCCAAAGCTTTGAATACAGCTTGGGCGGGACACTCTTATCTGGCAAGGGTCGGCAGCTTTTAACCAGTTTTAGTGACGCGGCGTTTCCTAACCGGCGCAATAAGCCCTATAAGGCCTTGGCAAAAAGGGATTACGGGCGTATACGCGCGCTCTGTGTCAAAAGGAGCCGTGCCATGCCGGGCAGCGCAAATCTGAACATCATGATGAAGGCCGCTCGCAAAGCGGGCCGGTCGCTGGTCAAAGACTTCCGCGAAGTTGAAAACCTACAGGTGTCGACCAAAGGGGCAGGCGACTTTGTCAGCCGCGCCGACATCGCCGCCGAAGAAATCCTGAAAGAAGAGCTGCTGGGTGCGCGCCCAACCTATGGCTGGATCGCCGAAGAAGGCGGCGAGATTGCAGGCAAAGACCCGACCCGCCGTTGGATCGTTGATCCGCTGGATGGCACCACCAACTTCTTGCACGGCTTGCCTCACTGGGCGATCTCTATCGCTTTGGAACATAAAGGCGAAATCGTTGCTGGTGTGGTGTTTGACGCTGCCAAAGATGAGATGTTTTACGCGGAAAAAGGCGAGGGTGCCTGGCTGAACGACAGCCTGCGCATGCGCGTGTCCGGCCGTCACCGCATGATCGAGTCGATCTTTGCCACTGGCCTGCCTTTTGCCGGTCGGGCCGACCTGCCAGAAACCCTGCAAGACCTCGCACGGATTTTGCCAGCTACCGCTGGTGTACGCCGCTTTGGCGCAGCATCTTTGGATCTCGCCTATGTGGCCGCAGGCCGCTATGAAGGCTTCTGGGAGCGTAAGCTGCAGCCTTGGGACGTGGCTGCTGGTCTGCTGATTGCCAAAGAAGCGGGCGCTCTAGTGGAGCCGATTCACCCAGAAGGTAACATTTTGGAGGATGGTGAGCTGATCGTGGCCAATGAGCCGATTTTCTCCACCTTCGCAAAAGTCATCCGCAACGGGTAACGTGCGCGGCCCTTATCCGGCTTTTGCAATTCTGTGAAAATGTAGAACCTGGTCCAATTGGGTCAGGTTTTTTTGTCTGACGGATGATTGACACCGTCAACCCAGCCGAAAGGCGCAAAGTCGCTGGGGTTCACACCTTCCAGTGCGCCAATATTGACGCCGTATACTTCCGGACGTGAGCGGCGCTGGTGATGCGTGTAGATGCCACAGTTCCGGCAGAAGTAGTGTTTTGCTGTGCCGGTGCCCCAAGTGTACAGCGTCAGACACTCATGGCCTTTGACCACCTGTAAGTCCGCAAGTTTCACATCCACATTGGGCACGGCCCGTCGGCGGCAAAAGGAACAGTCGCAGAGCATGGCTTCACTTGGGTCTTGTGTGAGTGTGACCCGCAGTTCCACAGAGCCGCAGTGACAGGTAAGTTTTGATTCATCGACGTTTTCTCCTCACGCGGGGCACGGAACTTTGACTCAACTTATACTTGGCTTCAGGGTGCGGTGGATGGCCATGGGTTTGCAGCCAATAACGCGTGCCGCCGCGTTTCAACCACGCAGGGATCGCCAGAACCGCCCCCACAACAAAACCGCCCGCATGGGCCCAATGCGCAACCCCGCCACCGGCTGTGTCGACCGCCACGCCGTTAAATACCTGAAGCGCGAACCAAACACCCAACATGACCCAGGCAGGGATGGTGAAGATGCGGAAAATGATGATCAATATCAGCAGGATATCGACCCTTGCTTTGGGGAAGAGTAAAAGGTATCCGCCCATCACCCCGGCGATGGCGCCGGAGGCACCGACCATAGGGATTTGACTGTAAGGATCGGCAGCAATCTGGGCGAAATCCGCGCCAAGGCCGGACAGGAGGTAGAAGGCCAAAAAGCCAAAGTGGCCCATTTCGTCCTCAAGGTTGTCGCCAAAGATCCATAGGAACAGCATGTTGCCCAGGAGATGCATCCAGCCGCCATGCAGGAACATGGAGGTCAAAAGGCCATGCAATTGGCGTCCTTCAGTGACTTCACCAGGCAGCAAGGCCCAGTCCAGAAAGAACTGGGCCAGACGCTGATTGTCCCCCATAATTGGCTGATATGTCAGGAAAACCCCGACGTTCAGAAGAATCAGCGCATAGACGACATAAGGCGTGCGTCCGGAGGGGTTGTGGTCGCGTATTGGAAACATGGCGCCAAGCTGCGGGGATTTGTGCGGAAGGTCAACTGCTCCCGCTCAAAAGCGCCGCGTTGCCGCCCGCTGCTGTGGTGTCCACACAAACATGACGTTCGCCCAACACACGCGCCGCATCTGGTCGTCCGGTGATCAGTGGCAAGATTGGCCCATCCCGCTGCGCCAGCGCCTGATCGTAGGAGCGCGCTTGAGCTGCATCGCCCCACCAAATGGCGCCAGAAACGTCTCGCAGGGTGGCGAGCGCCGACGCAGGAAGTTTTCCTGTTGCCAAAATGGCTTGGCCACCCAGGCTTTGCACAATTTCGGCCTGCTTCTTAGCGGCCTCAGCGCCTGGCCCCATACACAGCATTGGCTCTCGCGGGTAGCTGGACAAGCGATTGGACTCACCAGTGGGGCCGGGTAAGGAAATGGTCGTGCCGTGCGTTTGGCTTGCTGCTCGGTTTGCTTTGTCCAGCTCTGCCTGTACCACATCTGCGGGCATCACGCCGTCCCAAGAGCCTGCGTCTTCAGATGCCACGGCCGCAAACCGTGCGAGGTAGTGCGGACCGCCCGCTTTCGGCCCGGTGCCGGAAAGCCCTTCGCCACCAAAGGGTTGCGATCCGACAATCGCGCCGATCTGGTTGCGGTTTACGTAGATGTTGCCGGCTTTCACACGATCTGAGACATGCTGCACGCGGTCATCAATTCGGGTCTGTAGGCCAAACGTCAGCCCATAGCCGGTGGCATTGATCGCATCAATCACTGCGTCCAACTCGTTGGACTTGAAGGTGGCGACATGCAAAACGGGCCCAAATATCTCGCGTTCCAGTTCCGCAATGCCATTCACCTTGATCAGGGTTGGCGCAATAAAAGTACCGGTTTGCGGCGTGGGCAGCTGGAACAGCACACGGCCTTCCGATTGGGCTTGCGCGATATGGTCGGCAATCCCACGACGCGCCGCCTCGTCAATAACTGGTCCGCTGTCTGTGGACAGCAGCCACGGGTCGCCCAGCGAGAGTTCCTTCATTGCGCCGGCCAGCATCTCTAGCAGGTTTGCTGCTATGTCTTCCTGCACATAGAGGCAGCGCAATGCAGAACAGCGCTGGCCGGCGGATTGGAAGGCGCTCTCGACAATGGCCGTTACGGCTTGTTCGGGCAGGGCGGTGCTGTCCACAATCATGGCGTTCAAGCCGCCCGTCTCAGCAATCAAGGGCGCGCCAGGGGCCATGTTGTCCACCATTGTGGACCGAATGCGCAGGGCCGTGGCGGTGGAGCCAGTGAAGGCCACGCCGTTGACTCTCGGATCGGATGTCAGCGCAGCACCAACGGTTGCGCCTGTGCCGGGCAGAAATTGCAGCGCATCGCGGGGAACGCCCGCTTCGTGGAGCAGTTTGACGGCCTCAAAAGCGATCAGTGGTGTTTGATCCGCTGGCTTGGCAAGAACAGCATTGCCCGCGGCCAAAGCAGCCGCGACCTGTCCTGAGAAGATCGCCAGTGGGAAGTTCCACGGGGAGATGCAGGTGAACACACCTGCGGCCGGAGCGCTCGGTGCGTTTGCGCCGTAGTAGCGCAGAAAATCAACGGCTTCGCGCAATTCGGCCACTGCGTCGTTGGGCGTTTTGCCTGCCTCGCGGGTCAGCAGGGCAAAGAGCGCGCCGTAGTTTGTCTCATAG
>Ga0189290_100133_pt1 | contig 54346 bp, 47 predicted proteins | sample UW140minimetaG_FD_130318 | JGI IMG/M metagenome (GOLD analysis project Ga0189290, IMG submission 130318) | Marine microbial communities from the Costa Rica Dome - UW140 mini metaG | ecosystem: Environmental > Aquatic > Marine > Oceanic > Photic zone | place: Costa Rica: the Eastern Pacific...
CCGGTGTGTTGATCTACATGGCGGACGATGCGCAGATGCGTGATTTCACCTTTTGGAACATGGGGTCATTGTCCGGCGCAAATTGGAGTAAACTCACAATTGCCGCTCCCGTTATCCTCGTATCCCTGATCGTTGCACAGGCTTTGGCATCTGGTCTCAACTCCATGGCGCTGGGCGAAGCTGCAGCGCGTCATATGGGAGTGTCCGTGCAACTGGTCAAAAGGCTCACAATTCTCTGTGTGGCTGCCGCGACAGGGGTAGCTGTGGCGATTAGTGGTGGGATAGGTTTTGTTGGCATTGTTGTTCCACACATATTGCGGCTCATGTCTGGCCCTGACCATAGGCGGCTCTTGCTCAATTCTGCGCTCCTGGGGGCATGTGTGCTTGTGCTGGCCGATGTTGTGGCACGGGTGATCATCGCGCCAGCAGAGCTCCCGATTGGCATTATCACTGCCATCTTGGGTGGCCCGTTCTTCTTATGGATTTTGTTGCGCCAGCGTGGCGTTGTGGACCTTTGAGTGAGCGTGTGATGAGTCTGATTGCCAAAGAAATTGACGTCGTAGCCGGAAAGAAGGCGTTGCTCAAAGCGGTGTCGTTCAAAGCGTCTGCTGGGAAAATTACAGCGATTGTGGGCCCATCCGGCGCGGGTAAATCGACGTTGATCTCTGCCCTGTCCGGAGACGTGCCTTGTTCGGGCACTGTAACCCTGAACAACATCAACATCAAAGGTGTGACCGCACCCAGTTTGGCGCAACTTCGGGCTGTTCTTGCACAGGCCACGCCGTTGGCGTTTCCCTTTACAGTTTTTGAAATTGTACGGCTTGGAGTCCCCTCTGATGCGGATATCAGCATCGTCACACGTGCGCTGCACAACGTTGGTTTGGCAGGTTTTGAAGGGCAGTATTATCAATCGCTTTCTGGTGGAGAGCAGCAACGAGTCCAATTGGCGCGTATTCTATGCCAGGTCTGGCAACCAGTGAAGGACGGTGTTCCGCGTTGGTTGTTTTTGGATGAGCCTGTCTCAAGCCTTGATATCGGCCAACAACTGCGGGTTATGCAAAACGCTCGAGACTTTGCTGATCGTGGCGGGGGCGTCGTGGTTGTTATGCATGACTTGAACTTAACCGCCATGTTTGCAGACGAGGTCGCTTTGATTGTGGGAGGTGAGTTGGTGATACAAGACACACCTGCAATAGCACTGACCTCCGAGCGGCTCAGTGCAGCTTATGGGTGTGATGTGCGTGTTCGTACTGCTCCTGAAATCGACTTTTTTGTTTTGCCGCAAATGACGCAGGTGTCTTAGCGCGTTCACTTTTTTCTTTTCGTTCGCCCGAAAACAAGAACTCAAAGTGTAGACGACCAAAGCGTCTCCTGACCGGAGGTGACATCGTAAACAGCCCCTTGGGGGCGATCCAGGAATTCAATTTCTTTGCGGCTTAACGCGCGAAGCAGGCCTCGGATCATACAGAGAGTAACCGAATGGGAAACCACGATTGTGGGTTTCTCAAGTTGTTGTAAAAAGCTCTCACAGCGATTGCGTAACGCGTCAAAACCTTCACCACCAGGGGCGGTCAGGAAAAGCCGCATTAAGTCCTGTTCCTCAAATCCGGAGTGAGATTTTTGGATGTCGGCGAAGGTTTTACCTTCCCAGTCACCAGCATTGATTTCAGCGACATTGGGATCCAGTCGTGGAAGTTTTCCAATCGTTCCAAGCGCAATCCTAGCGGTTTCCTGGGCTCGACCAAGAGGGCTGCAAACCGCGTCGAAACTCTCGATACCCTGTATTTTCCTCAATATCTCACCCTGTCGGCGGGCTTGCGCCCGCCCCAGGTCCGTGAGTGAAGAGTTTTTGCGGCCTTGAAGCCGGCCCTGCTGGTTCCATTCTGTTTCGCCATGACGCAAAAGGAGCAAGCGCGGGCCGGTGTAGCGAAAGCTCATGATGCCACAATCACCGCTTCATTGGTGTTGACCTTGAGATGCACGTTGCTTCCGGTGTCGCGCCAGTCATGGCCAACATGGTGGAACTGATCAACAATCATCTCTGTGCCGGAGGTGCGCACGATGTAGCGCACCTGGCTGCCCATAAATTCGCGGTGCAGGATGGTGCCGGGCAGGGTGTCAGCTCCCGCCTGATCTACAATCTGCATGTTCTGTGGTCTCAGAACAATCGATCCTGCGCCTTCGTGGCCGTCACTGAGTGGCAGCACATCGCCGACGCTGGTGCGGAAACGTTTGGCACCGCCGTCGCTTTCCACCTGTCCAACGAGGATATTGGCGGTGCCAAGGAATTCAGCCACAAACAAGTTTTCCGGCGTGTCATACAGCACCTGAGGTGTGCCAATTTGTTGGATCACGCCTTTGTCCAACACTGCCATGCGATCTGCGGTGGTGTTGGCCTCTTCCTGATCGTGGGTCACAAAGATGGTGGTTAAGCCCAACTTGCGTTGCAGGGCCAGCAATTCGCGGCGCATTTGCACCCGCAGGCTGGCGTCCAAGTTGGACAGCGGTTCGTCCAACAGCAAAACCTCTGGTTCCACAACCACCGTTCGGGCTAGAGCGATCCGTTGTTGTTGCCCACCAGACAGCTGATTGGGCATCCGGTCTGCCAAATGAGACAGACCGACAAGATCCAGCGCAGCGTCGACTTTTGGCGCTATCTCTGATGCAGGCATTTTACGTTCCTTGAGGCCAAAGCCCACATTGTCACGCACGGACATATGCGGCCAAAGCGCGTAAGACTGGAATACCATACCAACATTGCGTTTCCACGGTGGCAGGCTCACCACGTCACGTCCGCCTATGCGGATGCTGCCACGCGGGGTCGGGCCGAAGCCCGCGATCGAGCGCAGCAGGGTGGATTTGCCGGACCCAGAGGGGCCAAGGAAGGCGAAGAATTCGCCAGGTTGAATGTCGAGGTTCACCCCGGTCAGCACCTCGGTTTCGCCAAAGGAGAGATGCAGATCGTTGATTTCAATTCCGACCATTTGGTTTGTCATAGTTTTTTACTCCCGCACGTTTAGTGCGACTGATCCGTGGATTTGAATTTTTTGTCGCGCTCAATCATCAACTGCGACAGGAAGGTGCCGAGGCCGACGATGATGACAGCAACCACACCAAGGGCTGCGCCAGCGCCACGTCCGGACGGCGTTTGCATGAAGAGGTAGATGCCATAAGCCAGCGGCGCGTCACTTTCTGAACTCACCAGCATGATGGTGGCCGAAAGCTCGACTGCCGCCGTGGCAAAGGAGGTCACAAAACCCGCCAGAATACCGCCCGACATCAGCGGGATCACAATCCGGCGAATGGTGGCGCCAAGGCTTTCCGCAGCTTCTTCCAGCGCCAACGATACCTGTTGCAACGCGGCAGTACAGGCACGCAATGCATAAGGAAGGCGGCGTATCATCAGCGCAAGCGCAATGATCACCCACCAGCTGGCCATCGGTTTGTCCGTGAACGGGATGTCGATGGAGTGGAACACCCGCAGGTATCCAATGCCCAGCACCACACCCGGTACAGCCAAAGCGGCGGTCGCGAGATAGTCGAGCGACTTACGGCCCCAGATGCCGGTCCGGATCACGATGTAGGCGATGGCGGTGCCAATGATCACGTCCAGCACGGCGGCGATGCCCGCATAGATCACCGTGTTTGTGATGAACTGCTTCGAGTTCTCCCACATCACGACGTAGTTCTGCAGCGTGAACCCATCTGGCAACGGTGCAAAGCTCCAGATTGTGGCAAAGCTGAGCAGGGTCAGGCCAATGTGCGGGCTGAGCACCAGAATGAGGATGAAGGCCACCACAGCGTAAGCGGCAATCTTCTCCCCGGTGCGCAGGTCACGCCGAGACAGACCGCCGCCGCCTTTTTGCACGGTGGAATAGTCTTTGCCGCGCATCACAAGAAAGGACGCCCAGAGCGAGAAGATCGAGAAGGCCACAAGGATGAAGCTGATGACATAACCCATCGGGTCGCTGATCCCGATCGAACTGATCCGCAGGAAGGCCTGTGGCGCAAGCATGTTGTTCACGTTCAAAAGCAGGGGCGTGCCAAGATCATCAAACACCTTGATGAACACCAGCGCGGCACCCGCCACATAACCCGGCATGGCCAGTGGGAATACAATTCGTCGGAACAGACGCATGCCTTGCGAGCCAAGGTTTTGCGCAGCCTCTTCCATGGAGCGGTCGATGTTACGCAGGCTGGTGGAAAGGTTGATCAGGATAAACGGGAAGTAGTGGATCGATTGCACCAGAATGACGCCATTGAGTCCCTCCATGAAGGGGATGTTGATGCCAAACTTCTCTTCTATCAGCAGGTTGAGCGTGCCGTTGCGACCAAAGATCAACTGCATCGCCACTGCGCCCACAAAGGGCGGCATGATCAGCGGGATGAAACCGAGGCTTTGGATCACCACAGAGCCAGCAAAATTGAAGCGGGTGGTGATGTAGGCCAAGGGCAGGGCAATGACGGTGGCAAACACCACGGACATGGCCGAAACATAAAACGAGTTCCAGAAGCTTTCACGGAAGAGGGATGTACGGAAGAAGTCCACAAAGTTCTGCAGCGTCAAGGCGCCGGTGTTGGGATCGAGAAAGGCAACGTAAATCACCTGAAGAACGGGGATGATCAGCAGGCCGATCAGCAGGATGGCAATGATCAGCGCGGCGGCATGAAGCCCGGACACGCGCGGAAAGATCGACGCCGGAAGACGGTCAAGCAGAGACGGACCGCCGTTGGAGTGCGGCGAGACATTCGACATGGGAAATTACCCGAGAATTTAGAGGAGAGTGGCTTTGGTGCCGGGGAGTGACCTGCACCAAAGCGCGAAGTGCGGGGCAACGTGGTGCTGCCCCGCGGGAGGTGCCGTTACAGAGCGGCGGCTTTGTCAGCCAGCTCTTTGGCTTTGCGGTAGTTTTCCACCACCATGGCATCCCAGCGCTGTTCAACTTCGGCCTGGCGCTCACCAACCGTGTCGGAGGCTTTCTTGCGCTTTTTGGTGAAGATGCCGGCAAACTCCGGATCCATCGATGTGGCTTCGTCAATGGGGTTGGCATCGATCAACGCACGGGCCTCAGCGATCAGCGCCTGGGCCTCGGCATTGTCGCCACCAGCGTGTTTGGCTTCCGCCTGTTGCACCGCACCAACAGCGGCGCGCAGATCGTCCAGACGGTAAGTGATCATCACGTCAAACATGGAATTCACCAGGTTGTAACGTGCACCGGATTTGGCAACGTCAAACTTCACAGCCGCCCCAATGGAGCCGTCCTCAAACGGGTTTGGAAACCCTTCTGGTGCACTTGTGTAGGTGGCCGGATTGATCGGCAAACGCATGATTGCCGGGTCCAGCAACACTTCCTGACCGGCTGGGGTCAGCAGGTACTCCACAAAGGTTTTGGCCGCGGCCTCATTTGGCGCGTTGTTCACCACAGCGATGTTGGCGGGCACCAGGGCTGTGACCTCAGGATAGGCGAAGTCCACGGGGAACCCGGAGGCTTTGGAGCTGAAGCCAAAGAAGTCGATCACAATACCAAGGCCAAAGTTACCAGTGTTCACGCCATCTGGCACACCAAATGAGCGCTCGGTCACGGTGGAGAAGTTGCCGCCAATCCACTTCCATTCGGCCCAGCCTTTGTCCCAGCCTTCACCCTGCAAAACAGTCTCTACGGTCAGGTGGGTGGTGCCGGAGCGCGACGGCGCGGACATGCCCACGTGGCCATGATAGGTGGCGTCTTTCAGGTCCGCCCAATTCTTGGCAGGCTCCAGTTTCTTGGCCTTCAGATACCGTTCATTCCACATGATGCCGTATCCGGCAGCGGCAAAGCCATAGTATTTGCCATCCGGGTCATTCATCGGATAGGCGCCAATTTTTTCCGGGATGCCGTCAGAGTTGATCTCGACAGAAGCCAGCAGATTGTCGCCCTTTAGTACCTCAAACGCGTCCGGCGCAGAGGCCCAGAAGATGTCCGCCGTGTTGGCGTCAGAAATTTCTTGAATGTATTTCACACCTGCTGAGGTCTTCTTGTTCAAAATCTCCAGATCAATGCCCGGGTTGGCCGCTTCAAAAGCCGCCTCAATTGGGCCTGTCATCGAGTTGGGGAACGAGGTGACCACAACCACCTTGTCCGCCGCAAAAGCTGCGGATGCGGAACTCAGAGCCAGAGCGGCGACAGATGCGCGAAAAGTTCGTTTCATGTTTTCCTCCCATGGATGGGCCACACAAGTATAGCCCAACAATGTCCAAACCCTAGCCAGCCAATAACAAATGGCTCAACGGATGATTTCGAAACTGTTTCGATTGTGGGTTTGGGTCAAATTTGACACGTGAAACTGTGTCAAGTTTGACCGATTTTCAGTCGATGCCGCAGTGCTTCAGTCGCAGGTAAAGCCGCTTGCGCGGAATGCCGAGCAACTCTGCCGCCGTCGCTTTGCGCCCGCCGCTTTGAATCAGAGCATTGCTTAATAGGTCCCGCTCATGCCTCAGCATCGCGTCATCGTAGGTTTCGGTGACTGCGGTCGAGGCGCGCTCGTCCAAACGCACGGTCAGGCCCACCATTAGTTTTTCGGCGACGTTGCGCAGCTCACGCACGTTGCCGGACCAAGTGTATTTTCCAAGCGCGTCGAGATCAGGCACAGGCAACGCCTTTTGCGACTTACCGTGACGCGCGGCAGCGCGCTGAATGAAATGATCCAGTAAGACAAACACATCCCGGCCACGCTCCCTGAGCGGAGGCATTTCAATCTGTGCCACATTGATCCGGTACAGCAGGTCGCTGCGCAGTTTGCCTGCGACGAGAAGATCTTCTGGCTTTTGACTAACTGAGGCCACGACACGCGGCGCGTCGGCGTTGTCAAAAATCCGCAGCAATTGCGCCTGCAACTGGTCGGACAGGGCTTCCACATCCTGCAAATGCAAGGTGCCGCCCGATGCCCGCGTCACTGCGCCACCGTCCTCAAACAACGTGCGCTCAATTGTGTCTTGCGATACGGCGGAACAGTTCACCACAACAAAAGTCCCACCAGCATTGGGGTACAGATCGTGGATCGCCCGCGCCGCGGCGGTCTTGCCGGTGCCATCCTGTCCCCACAAAAGCACATCTACCTGCAATGGCGCCACCGCTTGCAGATCACGCCGCACAAACCGCATGACCTTGGAGCGGCCCACAAGCTGTTCTTCCAAAGGCAGTGTTGACCTGGTCCTGTGTTGCAGGTTGGTCAGTTCCACCTGCAGGCTGCGCATTTTCAAGGTCCGCAATACTACTTGATGCAGGTGATCTGGATGGACAGGCTTTTCGAGAAACTCAAAGGCCCCGTTGCGCATGGCCTGCACGGCAACCGGCACATCTCCATGGCCGGTGAACAGGATCACAGGCACATCCGGCGCAAGCCGTTTGACCTCTTCCTGAAAGGCCAGCCCATCCATGCCGGGCATGCGAATGTCGCTGAGCACAACACCGGGCCACTCGGGATCAAGCGCTTCCAGCGCGTCCGCTGCGCGGGCAAACCCTTTGGCGGTCAGCTTGTGTTTTTTAAAGGTGTCCAGAACCGCGTCGCGCAGATCGTCGTCGTCATCCACCAAGAATATCTGCGGCTGCATCTGCTCCCCCTTTGCGTAGAACAAGCGTTGCCGTCGCGCCCGGCCCATCCGTGTTGGGGCTCAGTTGCAAGTCGCCGTTCAGGTCTTTCATGATGTTGTAGGAAATCGACAAGCCCAGTCCCAGCCCCTTTCCAACCTCTTTGGTGGTCACAAAGGGGTCCAGGGCTTCGGCGGCGGGGATCAGGTCGAACCCCGCACCGTTGTCGCGCACCGCGAGATGCACGGCGTTGTCGATCAGTTGGGCGCCGATGGTGATCTGGCCCGGTCGCTCTGCTTGCTGGGTCGCGTCCAGCGCGTTGGACAGGATGTTGACCAGCACCTGTTCGATCAGGATTTTGTCCCCGATCACAGTCAATTGGGGCAGGTCATCTGCCACCGTGATCTCGGTGGCCTCCTGCGCAATCCGGGCTTTCAAGAGCGCCAACGAGTCACTCACCAGCTCATCCAACGGGAGCTTGTCCTCGCTGAATTCGGAACGCCGAGCAAAGTTGCGCAGATAGGCGATCGTGCGGGTCATGCGCTCAATCAGACCGTCCAGACGGGACAGCTGCCGCGCGGTCATCTCGGCGTCGCCTTCGGCCACATAGTCGTCCAGCAATTGCAAACGGTGCTGCATCGCGGCCAGCGGCTGATTCAACTCGTGCGCAATCCCGGCCGACATCTGTCCCAGCGCAGCCATCTTCCCCGCCTGGATCAGTTCCTTCTGGGTTTGTTTCAAAGTCTCCACAGCGCGGCGGCGTTCCTGCACTTCGGTCTCCAGAGACCTCAGCGCTGCATCGCGGGTTTGAATAGAGCGTTCAAATTCGGAAATTGCCACAGACAGCTGCACAATTTCATCGTCTTCTTTGTTGGGGGGCAGCATCAAGTTCTGGCCCTGCGCAATATCACTCAACCGTTTGGTCATGCGCCTCAACGGGCGCACAATGCCGGTGCGGATATAGCCAAACAGCACACCAAATCCGATCATTGCCGCCAGCGCGGTCAGACCAATCAATCAGCGGATGGCCAATGTGGTGTCCCGCCGTGACCGTTCGGTCTGCGCCAAAATCCGTGCGCGCTGTTCTTGGCCGGCCCTTGAAAGGAGAAGTTGCAGATTGCCGAGGTCAGTCTGCAGTGCTGCGAGGCTCGCCAGCATATCAGCTTGCGCGTCTAGCCAAGCCAGTCGCAGGCGAAAGATACCGGTCTCGCTGGTTGCAACCGGCACCAAGGCCTCCACGGATTGCCGGAGCGTGGTCAGTTCGGGTTCGTCCTGTAGCTGGGTCCGCAGCCTCGCGATGCGCACCAAAGCGTCGTCCGTCAGCCCTTGCAACTGTGCCAGCCGCTCCCTGTTTTCCGCAACCGCCGCCTGAAAGATCAACGTCACTGTATTGGCCGTGCTGTCCCCCAATCGCCGCACGGTATCGCGCTGTTGGCCTTCGTCTTCAATCAACCGCGCCTGCCGCGCGCGAAAATCCGGGTCCGCACTGGTCACCAGACTGCTCATCGCAATGGAGATGTTGAAGGCAAAGTCACTGAGCAGCGGGTCCACCTCATCCTGCACATCCGCATTCAACCACCGCAGCGCATTGAGCTGCGTGCCCATATCACGCTCCGCCTGCCCAATGGCCCCTTGCAGTCTCTGGATCTGCGCCAGCCCCTCGCTGACCCGCACAACGATCTCCGGCGCTTCCCCAGTCCCTTCGGTCTGTGAAATTGGGGCTAGGCTGGCGGTCAGACCAGAGACAATTTCTCCCAATTCCAACTGCGCCGCCGTGTCCGGCGTTCCGCTTTGCCCCACAATCTGTGTTGCCACAGTGGACAGCTGCGCCGAATACTCCGCCAGGGCGCTCATCGCCGCTAGCGCCGGGATCTGCTCGGACGCAATCGCCGCGTAATCGCGTTGCGCCTTCAGGAAAAACAGGATCGACACCGCCAGCACCAACCAAACCGTCAAGATGATGCCCGAAATCGTGAGCAGCAGCTGGTTCCACACTGATGCGCGCGTTAAAATATTCGGCAGTCTCATTCGCTGCGCATCAAGGCTTTAGCCCGTTCCGCTTCCAACACCCGCAGCAAACCGTTTGCCTCATCCAGCAAAGATTGCGATGCTGCACGCCACTCTCTCAGGCTGGCCTCCTGTCTCTCAGACAGAGTGGCAAAGGCATTTGCATTGGTCGCGCGCCCCTCATTGCCGACCGCATCCTCGGCAACCGGCATCGTGGTCAGCAAGCGGCGAATGTCGTGCATCGCCACACTTGGAGCTGCCTGTTCTTCTTCCAAAACACGCAGCCTGCGCCAGGTTTCCCTACGAACCTCAAACACCTCAAATACAAAAGCATCAAACAGCGTGTTCACCGCCCAGTACCGCTCACTCGCCAACGCGGCATCATACTCCAGCCAATTCAACGTCAGAGCATCTTCCAGAACCTGGTGATAGGGGGCTGTGGCTTCGGCCCGGATGTGCGCCGCATGTGGCGTGCGCGCAATTTCTGGTGTCATCAACAGCCGTTGCCCTGCGTCCGAGACAATAAAATCCACAAAGGACCGGGCCTGTTCTGGCACCTTGCCGTCCGCCAAAACCGCAATCCGTGCGGTGGTCACCATCACCGGCGTGCCGTAGACAAAGCTCAGGTCTTCGTCAGCGCGGGAATGGGCGAGAAAATCGATGGTCAGTCCAATGTCAAACCGCCCGTTTGCCACACCATCCAGCACGGTGAAGCTGCGCGCGGTGATGGTGCTGAGGTTGCCCGCCAGTTCCAGCAAATAGGCCCAACCCTCCTGCCAGCCGCGCACCTGCAAGGAGCGCTCCAGCACCATATGGGTTGATCCGGAGCGCGAGGGGCGGGCCATGGCAATTGCACCTGCGTTCTCCGCTGCCAAGAGCGCATCCCATCCCGCGGAGGTCGCGACCGCACCGCTTTGTTTTTGGGTCCACCCCAGAGCCGAATAGGCAAAGGAGTGCACATCCGGTTCGCCGGTGGCTGGTAAACTCGCCAGATGTCCGTTCTGTTTGAGCAGCTCAAAAGCCTCGGGTGACGAGGACCAGAACACATCAAATTGTCGCTCGTTGCCGCGCAGGATTTCATCCACCGAGGCGTTGGTGTTTTTGTTGAGCGTGATGACGTCGACGTTGGGATGTTTCTTCGAAAAGGCCGCAACAAAAGGCTGGTAAAAACTTGGCGGCATAGATGTCAAAACCCGGAGTTGGTCGGCCCAGAGTTGTGTGCCAAATACGGTCACGAGCATCACGGCCAAAGCTGTTTTTGCTTTTCGCCAGCCGCAAGTGTTTCTTGTTGCTCGTGTCACTTCAGTTCCCCAAACGCGGTCTTCTTGGCCTACCTTACAGACCCAAGGTGCGTGCCGAGGCAGCATAACGTTCGATTGTTGGCTGGCAACCGGCTGTGTTCAGTGAGTCCTATGTAGAGAAAACCTCAAAAAAGCGGTGTGTTTTCATGTTATGTATTTGGTCGTATACGTTAAGAACACGCTGGCAATTTACCGACATGATGAGGGCACACCATGGAAAAACGACGCATTGTCTCTTCACGCCACCTCGCCGAAGGCGACGGATGGGAAGCTTCAGAAGTCGAATACGGCATGATCATTGCCTACAATGCATTTTCGCGCTGGATGACCCGCTGCATGGCGGCGGCGGGCAATGCCGATATGACACCGTTGGAAATTCTGGTTCTGCACAACCTCAATCACCGAGATCGGGATAAACGTCTGACAGATATTGGGTTTTTATTGAACATCGAAGACAGTCACACCGTCAACTATGCGCTTAAAAAGCTGCTGAAAATGGGTTTGATTGAATCTGAGAAGCGCGGCAAGGAAGTGTTTTATCGCCCTTCTGAAGCCGGCATTGCACTTTGCGAAGACTATCGCACAGTGCGCGACCGCTGCTTTGTCGAAGGGCTGTCGCGTTTGGACATGAGTGGAGACGACATGCGTGACATCGCCTCCAGTTTGCGTTTGCTTTCTGGCCAATATGATCAGGCCAGCCGGGCCGCTGCCTCGCTTTAGCGGCTCATCAATTCGGGCAGATAGGTCACGATCTGCGGGAATACCGCGATCAGGCCTACGCCCACCAGCAGCAACAGGAAGAAGGGAAAGGCCGCTTTGGCCACCTCCAGGATGTTGATGCCAGTCATGCCTTGGATGACAAACAGGTTGAAACCCACCGGCGGGGTGATCTGGCTCATCTCCACTACGATAACGAGGTAGATGCCAAACCACAGCGGGTCGATGCCTACGGCGGCGATCATCGGCATGATGATCGAGGTGGTCAGTACGACCACAGAAATGCCGTCAAGGAAGCACCCTAAGATGATGAAGAAGATGGTCAGCGCGAAGAGAAGCATCGGTGCAGAGAGATTCATCTCGGCAATCCATGCCGCGAGGTTGCGTGGCAGACCGGTGAAGCCCATCGCGACGGAAAGGTAAGCTGCGCCCAGCAGGATAAAAGCAATCATGCAAGAGGTGCGTGTTGCCGACAGCAGCGCTTCCATGAAATGCTTCCAGCCAAATCCGCCGGAAAGCCACGCCAGCAAGGTTGCCAGAACCACGCCCAAAGCTGCGGCGTCCGTGGGGGACGCGAGGCCGGTGTAAATCGAACCAATGACCCCAATGATCAGCAATGCCACTGGGATCAAGTTGCGGGAAGCTTTGATGCGCTCGAAAAAGCTGAACTGTTTGGCCTCTTGTGGGATCAACTCGGGATTCATCCAAGCACGCAGGGCCACATACCCGGCAAACAAGGTGATCAGCATAAAGCCGGGCAGCACACCCGCAATAAACAAGCGGGCAATCGATTGTTCGGTGGCGACCCCATAGACAATCAAGATGATTGACGGCGGAATCAGCAGGCCCAGCGTGGCAGACCCGGCCAACGTGCCGAGGATCAGGCTTTGTGGGTAGCCGCGTTCGGTCAGCTCCAGCACCGACATCCGACCAATCGTGGCGGCAGTGGCAGCGGAAGAGCCAGAGACGGCGGCAAAGATGGCGCAGCCAAAGACATTCACATGCAAAAGTCGTCCCGGGGCGCGGCCCAACCATGGTGCAAGGCCGGAGAACATGTCGTTGCTGAGGCGCGATCTCAGGAGGGTTTCGCCCATCAGAATAAAGAGGGGCAGGGCGGTGAGCGCCCAGCTGTGCGAGTGCCCCCAGAAGGTGGTGGCCAGCACAAGTCCGGCTGGCGCGTTGGAAAAGGCCAGCAAGGCAATCAGCGCCACTACGCCCAAGGACATCGCCACCCACAGGCCTGCGGCGAGACAAAGCAACAAAAGACCCAGAAGAGTCAGAGCAATCAACGGATCAGCCATAGCTTAGACCTCATCTGGTGTATTGAGCACCGAAGTGCCGGTGGTGATCAGGTCGACCAATGTGTGCAAAAGTGCGACCAGCAGGAGCCCGATGCCAAAGGTCATAGCGGATTGGGGGAGCCAAAGCGGCACAGGGATGATGCCGTTTGACACATCGCTGTAGTGCAGGCTCTCAAGCATAAGTGCGACGCTGAAAAAGAGTGCGTAGCCTACAAAGGCACTGGCAACGGCGAGCGTGAGAAACTCGGCTATCAGGGTCATACGGGGAGAAAGATTTTGTACCACGAGGTTCACCCGGATGTGCCCGCCAGAACGCAGGGTGTACGCCATTGCAAGGAAAGTGGCCCCGGCGAGCATAAAGCCTGCAAAATCCGCATAGGATGGGATAGTCGAGGGCAATAGGCCCGGCATCAAACGGCCCATGCCATTGAGCACAATCTGCGCGCTTATCAACAGGCAAATTGCCAGGATCAGAAAAGCGCTGAACATCCCTGCGGCCTTATAAGTTGCGTTTAGAAAACGGTGCATACAAACCTCTCCCCATCGGTTTGGTGATACAAAAAGACCGGCGGCACGGGGTGTCGCCGGTCTTTCGTGAGTGGTGGTTATTGCTGGTAAGTGGTCAGGATCGACAGTGCAGCGTCAGACGCATTGCCTTTCCAGTTGTCCAGCATTTTGGTGCCGATGCCCTGCAGGCCTTCAACCAGTGCCGCGCTTGGCTGGTAAACGGTAATGCCGTTTGCTGCGAGCTCCGCGGTTTTTGCCTCAGCTTCCGCTGCAGACATCTCCCAACCGCGTGTCTCCGCAGTGGCTGCGGCTGCCAGTACGGCCGCCTTTGTGTCGTCGCTCAGCTTGTCGAACACACGCTGGTTCACAACAACGATGTTCTTAGGAACCCAAGCGTTGATCGGGCTATAGTGGGTCACAAAGTCCCACGCGGTGGAGTTCACGCCGGTAGAGGGCGAGGTGATCATCGCCTGCACCTGACCGGTGGAGAACGCCTGGGGAATGTTAGAGGCTTCTACCTGTACCGGTGCGGCACCTGCCAGTGTAGCGAACTCTTCCAGCGCTGCATTGTAGGCGCGGAACCGCAGACCGTTCAGGTCGTCCACAGTGGCAATTTCGCCGTTGGTGTACAGACCTTGCGCAGGCCATGGCACGGAGAACAGTGGCACCAGGCCCTGCTCTGCCAGTAGCTCAGTCACAACCGGTTTCTGTGCATCCCAGAGCTTTTTAGCTTCGTCATAAGAGGTCGCAACCAGTGGCTGGCTGTCGATGCCATAAGCCAGATCTTCGTTGGACAGGCGAGACAGGAAGAACTCACCAGCCGGCACCTGACGCGAACGCACGGCGTTTTTGATCTCTGCATGTGGGATCAGCGAACCCGCGCTGTGCAGGGTGATGTCCAGATCTCCATTGGTGGCTTCGCGCACATCGTCCGCAAATTTGGCGATGTTCTGTGTGTGGAAAGTGCTGTCACCATAAGGTGTCGGCATGTCCCACGCATCTGCATAAGCTGGCGCGGCGCAGACCAACGCCGCCGTAAAAGCGATTACATGTTTCATAGGTGCTCCCTGTTCGTTTTTTGATTCTTACAATCACATAACGTTGACAAATTGTCAGCGTTATAAACATAAAGCAACTATAAAGTTGATTCGAGGAGAACGGCATGTCCACGCAACCAGCAGAGAAGTGGCAGTTTTGGGTCGACCGTGGCGGCACGTTCACGGACATCGTGGCCAAGGCCCCAAACGGCGCGCTGCACAGCCATAAACTCTTGTCAGAAAACCCGGAAATCTATCGGGACGCGGCGGTGCATGGCATCCGCACTTTGCTGAATCTGGACACAGACACAACGATTCCAGAGGGCAAAATCGCCGCCGTAAAAATGGGCACTACGGTTGCGACCAACGCGCTCTTGGAGCGCAAAGGTGAGCCAGTGCTGCTGCTGATCACCAAAGGTCTGCGCGATTTGCTGCGGATCGGCTACCAGAATCGTCCGAAACTTTTTGACCTGGATATCCAACTGCCCGAACTCCTCTATGATGAAGTTATCGAAATCGACGAACGTCTCGATGCCGACGGCAACATCATCACAGAGCTGGATGAAGCTGCCGCCCGTACCGCGCTGGCCGAGGCCCATGCCAAAGGCTTCCGCTCCGTTGCCATCGCGTTGATGCACGCCTACCGCTTCCCGGATCATGAACAGCGTCTTGGCAAACTGGCCGAGGATAACGGCTTCTCGCAAATCTCTCTCAGCCATGAAGCCAGCCCGCTGATCAAACTGGTCGGTCGCGGCGACACCGCTGTGGTCGATGCTTATCTCTCGCCCATTTTGCGCCGCTATGTGGATCAGGTGGCGGACGCGCTGGGTGCTGACCAAGGCGGCTGCGACCGGCTGATGTTCATGCAGTCCAATGGCGGCCTCACCGACGCCAGCCTGTTTCAGGGCCGCGACGCCATTCTCTCCGGTCCCGCTGGGGGCGTCGTCGGCATGGTGCGATCTGCCGCTGAATTGGGTTTTGATAAGCTCATCGGCTTTGACATGGGAGGCACCTCAACCGATGTGTGCCACTACGCGGGCGAATACGAGCGCTCCTTTGAGACCGAGGTGGCCGGTGTGCGCATGCGCGCCCCGATGATGTCGATCCACACCGTGGCGGCAGGCGGCGGTTCTATCCTGTCTTATCGTGACGGCCGCATGCAGGTTGGCCCAGAAAGCGCCGGTGCCAATCCCGGACCCTGTGCCTATCGTCGCGGCGGGCCTCTCACAGTCACCGATTGCAACGTGCTGCTGGGCAAATTGCATCCAGATCACTTCCCACATGTCTTTGGCCCCAATGTCGATCTGCCGCTGGACGCGGACGCTGTGCGCGCCAAATTCGAAACTCTGAAAGCCGAAATTGGCACTGAAAAATCTGTTGAAGACTTGGCCGAAGGCTTCCTGCGCATTGCCGTGGAAAACATGGCCAACGCGATCAAGAAAATCTCGGTTCAACGAGGCTATGACGTGACCCGCTACACCATGAACTGCTTTGGCGGTGCAGGCGGGCAGCACGCCTGTCTGGTGGCTGACGCGCTGGGCATGGAAAGCATCTTTATTCACCCCTTTGCTGGCGTGCTCTCTGCCTTTGGCATGGGGCTGGCCGACATCCGCGCCATGCGCGAGGCGCAACTGGGCTGCGCGCTGGAAGACAGCAAAGTTGCGGCGCAGCTGGCAGAGATTGCCGCTGCCGCCCGTACTGAGGTCGCCAGCCAAGGCGTGGCTGAGGCGGGTATCATCGTGGAGCAGCGCGCTCATATTCGCCCGCAAGGCGCACAGCAGAGCTTGCCGGTGGAGTTCGGTAATGCAGATAAAATGCGCGCGGATTTTGTCACCGCCCACAAGCAACGATTTGGCTTTACGCCTGACACCGATGATCTGATCATTGACGTCTTGGAAGCAGAGGCCATTGGCCAAACGGGCGAGGTGGTGACAATGCCGGACCCATCCGGTGCTGCGCGTTCTGATGCCACTGTACCGTTCCACCTCAACGGCACGTGGCAAGACATCCCGCTGGTCGATCGCACCACTTTGGCTGTGGGTGACAGTGTGACCGGCCCGGCGATCCTGACCGAACCCACCGGCACCAATATGATCGAAGACGGCTGGCAGGCGACCTGTGCGGCCGGCGGCAACCTCGTGCTCAAACGCATTGTGCCGCTGGCTCGCAAGGAGGCGATTGGCACCTCTGTGGATCCGGTAATGTTGGAAGTGTTCAACAACCTCTTCATGTCGATTGCCGAACAGATGGGGGCTACTCTGGCTAACACGGCTTATTCGGTGAACATCAAAGAGCGCTACGATTTCTCCTGCGCGATGTTTGATCAAAATGGAGATCTTGTGGCCAACGCGCCGCATGTGCCGGTGCACCTCGGTTCCATGTCCGAAAGCGTGCGCACCGTGTTGCACGCAAACGCGGGCAAAATCCGTCCGGGCGATGTGTTCATGATGAACAACCCGTTTAACGGCGGCACACACCTGCCTGACGTGACCGTCATCACCCCAGTGTTTGATACGGCGGGGGAAAACATCCTCTACACGGTGGCGTCACGTGGTCACCACGCCGACATTGGCGGCAAAACACCGGGCTCCGCCCCGCCCGATAGCCGCACCATCGACGAAGAAGGAATTGTGATCGACAACTTCCTGTTGGTGGATCGCGGCACCCTGCGTGAAGAAGCCGCGCGCGAGTTGCTCGCGTCTGGCCCTTACCCGTGTCGCAACGTAGGTCAGAACATGGCCGACCTCGCGGCACAGATTGCCGCCAACGAAACCGGCGCAACCGAACTGCGGAAGATCACAACGCAGTTTGGCCATGGCACGGTGCAGGCCTACATGGGCCACGTGCAGGACAACGCCGAAGAAAGCGTGCGCCGCGTGCTCGACGTTCTGCATGATTGCAGTTTCTCCTATCCGCTGGATGACGGTGCTAAAATTGAGGTGGCCATTTCGGTCGATAAAGCCGCGCGCAGCGCCACCATCGATTTCACCGGCACCTCGGATCAGAGCCCGCTGAATTACAACGCACCGATGGCGATCTGTCGGGCTGTTGTGCTCTATGTTTTCCGCACCATGGTGGGCAGCGACATTCCAATGAACGAAGGCTGTTTGAAGCCGCTTAGCCTGATTGTGCCCGAAGGCAGCATGATCAACCCGGGCTATCCGGCGGCTGTGATCTCCGGCAACACCGAGGTCAGTCAGGCGATCTGTGACACCCTCTACGGCGCGCTGGGCGTGATTGCCGGAAGCCAAGGCACCATGAACAACTTTGTCTATGGCAACGATACGCATCAGAACTACGAAACCATCTGTGGCGGTACTGGGGCAGGGAACGGCTTTGACGGCGCCAGCGCGGTGCACAGTCATATGACCAACACCCGTATGACTGATCCCGAGGTTCTGGAAACCCGCTTCCCGGTGCGTGTGGACGAGTTCTCGATCCGTCACGGTTCTGGCGGGCAGGGGCAAACATCTGGCGGCAACGGCATTGTGCGGCGCTTGCGGTTCAATGAGCCGATGACCGTGACGGTGTTGTCATCCCATCGGGTTGTGCAGCCCCATGGCGCGCAGGGCGGTGGTGCTGGCGCGGTTGGTGAAAACAGCGTTGTACGCGCGGATGGTGCCGTGTTGGAGTTGGAGGGCAACGATCAGGCGGCCCTTGAAGTGGGCGAGGTGTTTGTGATGAAAACCCCCGGTGGGGGTGGATTTGGCGCGCTCTAAGCGCCCAAATACGCACCTCCGTGATACAGTCGCGATACAGACGCAATACCGACGTCCCAAATTCGTATTTTGGGGCGTCTTAAGAGGGGCGAAATGACAGAAAAACCAACCATCCTTGTAACCGGATATGGCCCCTGGGCCGTTGCCCAAAACAACCCCGCCGCTCAGGTCGCAGCACGCCTCGCGCAAGAGCAATTTGACTGCTGTAACCTGGTAACGGCTGAGTTGGATGTAGATACTAACGCTCTGCAAGATAACGTAAATTATCTACTGGATAAACATCAGCCGGATGGTTGGATTGGCCTGGGTGTGTCTCGGTCAGCGGTTGTAAAACCCGAAATGGTGGGTATCAACTGGCGTCACTTTGGCGTCACTTTGGCGTTCCGGACGTGACCGGCGCGCGCCTTCAAGCCACCCCAATTGTCGCAAACGGTCCCGCCGCCTACAACGCCACGCTCCCCTGCACCGAAATGGTAGAGACCCTCCGCGCCAACCACATCCCAGCAATGTTGTCTTTTTCCGCGGGAACACATCTGTGCAATCAGTTGATCTATGTGCTCGGACACACAACGAACGAGCGCAGTATTGATCTCAGCAGCGGGTTTGTACACATTCCCCCAATCACTTGAGAACATTTCCGAAAAATGCAGGGTGGACGAAAACAATGCGTCGATGGATCTCGCCATGTCCACGCGCGCTATTAGGCTTTGTGTGCAAGTCTTCGCAGCTGAGTTGGCGGCTTAGTTTGGCGCAGTTAGTCCGCGAAAAGGTACTCTGTACGAGCAATTTCACGAGCCTGATCTTCGGGAATGTGGAGAAAGTTCCTTACCGCGGTTACATGTTCGTCCTCTGTGCCTGATTGAATCATGCGGCTCACGTTTTCGAACTCGGCATCCCGAATACGGTCGCTCTCACTCAGTATGTCTCGGCGAATGGTTGGCAATAGTCGCTCAAGTGTTTCAGGAGATGTCTGGTCGCCGGCCAGCCCAATACGAATAGCATGACCTGTGAGGTACTCGTCAGTAAACTCACATTGTATCTCCAGCATCCTGGTTGTGGAACGATCACCGAAGAAATCCTGTATCAGGTCCATCGCGCTTGGATCCAAGCAGACGACGAGGCGGTTGGTATCATAATAGTCAAACAGCATTCGCATCAATGCTCTGCGGTGCCGGGTCCGTTTGCCAAGCGTGGACTGTATTCCTCCCAAATCGGGAAGAGGCGTACTTTCCTCATTAAAAAGGTAAGCGATAGTTGGAAGGTCAGTAACCTGGTCGACCTTTTCAACCAACCGTTTGGCAACATGCCATTTTTTGCAAACGATTAACATTAGCTCGCGGTCACGCCCTAGGGTACTCTCGGTCTCCCAAAAGCGGCTGGCAAACCGTTTGCCTTGCCGTCCACGCCCCGTCAGAAACTTAAAAAGACTAGGCCCTTCCGCTGATATCTGGAAGTTTGCGCCTTCCTCTGCGTAGAGCTGTCCCAGACGTTCCTTGAGGTCTAACGCATCTGGGCTGATTTTTCGCGCAAAAAGGTAGTCTTGGCTTATCAACAGGTCGTAATGATCATTGTAAAACGTGAGCGGCATTCCGTAGTCTGTGAACATCAGGAAAGTGAGAGTACGGGTGCGGATTTCATTTGATGGAACCAAATGGCGCACAATGGTTTGAAAAAATGTTTCGTCTGGAACCCATGTGGTTTTGAAGAAGCGCATCACATCTCGCCGGGATTCAGTAAAATGGAGCACGGCTTCAATGGTTTGGCGCCGCAAGCACCACCATTGACTTCCAATCATGACTTGGATGTCAGATGGTATTTCACGTGTTAGGCCAAGTCTTTTTTGAAAATTGAAAGTTGCATAAAAGCGGCGTTTTTGTGTTCGCTCGTTGAACCAGTGTCGGTAAATCAGCCGCTCTGACTTCATACCGGTTTTGATCCAGTCACTTTCAAAAAAATCGTAGCTTTCAATAAAGTCGACGTCGTTATCATCCAGAAATTCGTGAATGTACTCGGAGGATTTGATTACCATGCAGTCGCCGGAGAGCATGTAAAAATGTGAGGCACGAGGGAACTTTTTGACTGCAGTTTGCACAGCGTAAAGCGTCGCCTCTACAAGGCTCCATTCCCCCCAGCCGCATTTGATGCGCTTCTCCGAAAAGGCTACGTTGGGGTTGGGGCCAAGCACCTCTTTTAGCAGCATAAAATGCTCGGTTTTCGCCCGCGCATCAAAGTGAATGGAGATATAGTCTCCAGTTGCCGTGAGCCGTTCTGCCTGCTTTATGATCGCTTCTGGATCCTTGTGGCACAGAAGAATGTAAGCAATTCTCGCCATCTAGCCTCTTCGATCCCCACTTTGACGTCCTGAGTTTATCCATTTAAAGATGAAAGTGCGTTGAATAAACAGGCTTTGTTCAGATTTTTTTGACAAGCACTTAGACCGTGACCAAAGCAATAACCACGGCGGCTATGGAGGCAGAAATATGGGATTTCCCGGCACTTGGATGACAGAAAGCGAAAGCGTGGTGTATCGGGTTGTGCCCAAGTGTGCCTGCTCCACAATCGGTCAGATTATGTTCTATTCAGATCACGGCGAATTCTTTGATGGCGATATCCACGATGCCAAAGGGGGCATGCACAAGTGGGCCCTTGAGGAAAGCCACCAGCCGATTACACACAATGTGCGAGAACATCGCTCCTATGCGTTTACTTGTGTGCGAAATCCTTACACACGTATTTTGTCGTCATTCTTTGACAAAATTTGCGGCATTCAAAGGAATGGAAAACGTTATCGTGGCAACCTTGTGCCAATGTTGATCCAAAAATATGGTATCGAAGTTGGCGGGGATGACGGCAAACAGGAGTTTGACCAAATTCAGAGCTTCCGTCGTTTTTTGCTGTTTGCACGCGACACCATCCGCTGGCGCCGCCCAATGGACCCTGATATCCACTGGTCGGCCATGTCCGGTCACGTGTCGACCTTTATTGTGAACGGCGGTACCTACGACAAAATTTTTTGGACAGAACAGTTTAACGACGGAATGCAAGGCGTTTTGGATAGCGTCGAAACGCCGTATACCGTCGATCTGACACAGATTCCACGGTTCAACGAGTCCGAAGGACATGGGCCGAAACGGGCGCATCCTGTGGAAGACTACTTTGACGATTTGTCGATGCATTTGGTCTATGAAATTTTTAAGCGTGATTTCCAGTTGTTCAAATATGACTTTGAGAATCCTGGAAATAAGTTGCCGATTGGCGAAATTGACCTTGATGAAGTGCACGCCAAGCTCGGAGATTGAGCGCGTCAAACTACGATTTCAGGAGTGAGCCCGTTTTCTGTTCCGGGCGTGGCATTGCGATGTTTGTGTGACGTTTTTTCAGGCTGGGGCACCACTCCTTGCCCAATTGCGCCCCATTCGCTAAAGGCACAGGCGTAATTATTTCACAAGGACCATAGCTATGGCCAAGCAGAAGAAAGCCCCCCGTCCCAAGGCGATCACGCCAAAGGGCTTCCGCGATTATTTTGGTATTGAGGTGACCGAACGCGCCGAGATGTTGCATCAGATCGCTGGGGTGTATCATCGCTATGGTTTTGAAGCTTTGGAAAGTAGCGCGGTGGAAACAGTCGACGCTCTGGGCAAGTTCCTTCCGGACGTGGACCGCCCCAATGAAGGCGTGTTTGCGTGGCAGGAATTTGACGAAAAAGACAACGGCGACTGGATGGCGCTGCGCTATGATCTGACCGCGCCTTTGGCGCGTGTATACGCACAGCACCGTAATGAATTGCCTAACCCTTATCGCCGTTATGCGATGGGGCCGGTGTGGCGCAACGAGAAGCCAGGCCCTGGCCGGTATCGCCAGTTTTATCAATGCGATGCGGACACAGTGGGCACAGCGTCCATGGCAGCGGATGCCGAGATTTGCGCCATGCTGTCGGACACGCTAGAGTCCTTGGGCATTCCGCGCGGGGATTATCTTGTACGTGTGAACAACCGCAAAGTGATGAACGGTGTGCTTGAAGTCATGGGGCTTGGCGAAGACCAAGCGGCCAAAGACGACGTTTTGCGCACGATCGATAAGTTCGATAAAGTGGGCGAAAACGGTGTGCGTGAGCTTTTGGGCAAGGGGCGCCTGGACGCCTCCGGCGCCTATATTGATGGCGTTGGCTTGAGCGATGATCAGATTGAGCCAGTGATCGCGTTTTTGACGTCCAAAGCGGATGACGCGGCCAAGACCTTTGAAAACCTTCGAGGAGCGGTTGGCGGTTCGGCCGTTGGTGCTGAAGGTATTGGAGAACTGGAACAGATCGGCGATTTGTTGGCGGCCGGCGGCTATGGCAGCAATCGGATCGAGATTGATCCATCAATTGTCCGTGGCTTGGGCTACTACACCGGACCGGTGTTTGAAGCGGAACTGACTTTTGAAATCTATGATGAAAAAGGTCGTAAGCGTCAGTTTGGCTCTGTATCCGGTGGCGGTCGCTATGATGATTTGGTGAAACGCTTCACCGGTCAGGCCGTGCCCGCGACCGGCTTGTCGATTGGCGTGGATCGCCTTTTGGCTGCGCTGCGCGAGAAAGGCCGCATGGGTGGCACATCCACTGGACCGGTCGTAGTGACCGTGATGGATCGCGATCGGATGGCGGACTATCAATCGATGGTGGCAGAGCTGCGCAATGCGGGCATTCGCGCCGAAGTGTATCTTGGCAATCCGAAAAACTTCGGCAACCAGCTCAAATATGCGGATAAGCGTAATTCTCCTGTGGCGGTCATTGAAGGCGGCGATGAGCAAGATCGCGGTGTGGTTCAGATCAAGGACTTGATCTTGGGCGCAAAGATTGCCGAGACCGCGACCCATGAAGAGTGGAAAGAGCGGCCCAGCCAGTTTGAAGTCCCCCGCAGTGAATTGGTCGCCAAAGTGCGCGAAATCCTTGAGGGGCAGGCGGACTGATGGCGGACAAAGCGAAAATCAGAGCGCGGGCGGCAAAGCTGTCTGCGGAATTTGAGGCGGCTGGAGCTTTGCCGGTGGAGATGCCGGTGCTGTTGCCAGCGGACGCATTGCTGGATCTGTATGGCGAGGACATTCGTGGGCGGGCCTACGTAACGTCTGACGCCTTGCGTGGGGAGCAGATGCTGCGCCCCGACTTTACGGTGCCGGTTGTACAGATGCACATGGCGCATGGTGCCGATCCCGCGCGCTACACTTATGCGGGGGAAGTCTTCCGTCGGCAGGAAGAAGATCAGACTCGCGCAAATGAGTATATGCAGGTCGGTTACGAGGTTTTTGACCGCGAGAACCCTGCGGCAAGCGATGCTGAGGTCTTTGCGGTGATGCAGGAGGCGTTGAAAGGTGTCGAGTTACGCGCTGCTACAGGAGACATTGGCATTCTGGCTGCTGCTGTGGCTGGTCTGGAAACCACCGTGCGCCGTAAACGTGCGCTGGCGCGTCATATCTGGCGACCACGCAAGTTTAAGGCCCTTCTAGATCGTTATTCCGGCAAGGCGGAAATGCCTGCGAGCCGCGCTGCGCTGTTGGCTGCAGACGATCCCCTGACACATGATTACCCAGATATTGGCTTGCGGTCGCAGGCCGAAGTGGCCGAGCGTATCCAGGGGCTGCGGGCGGATGCAAACGCTGATCCAATTTCGCCATTGCAGGTTGAATTGATTGAAGCGCTCCTGAATGTGCGAGAGACTCTGCCCAACGCGTTGGAGCACATCCGCGATTTGGCGGTGGACATGCCAGCGATCACTGAGGCGGCCTTTTGCCTGCGTGATCGCATGCATGCGCTTGAGGCGCGCGGAGTGGATGTCGACACCTTGGAGTTTGAGGCCAGCTATGGCCGCACGTCGATGGAGTATTACGACGGCTTTGTCTTCGGTTTTTATGTGCCAGGCCGCGCGGACTTACCCCCAGTGGCTACCGGTGGACGGTATGACGCCTTAACTCAAGTGCTTGGTCAAGGGCGTGAAATTCCCGCCGTTGGTGGTGTCATTCGCCCCGGCTTCTTGGTGCAATTGGAGGATGCAGCATGACCATTAAACTGGGTGTACCTTCCAAAGGGCGTCTGATGGAAAAGACCTTTGATTGGTTTGGTGCGCGTGGGGTGACCCTGAGCCGGACCGGGTCAGACCGCGAATATGCGGGCGCGGTTTCGGGCGTGGATGGGGTCGAGCTGGTCTTGTTGTCTGCGGGCGAAATACCGCGGGAGCTGGCAGCAGGTCGTGTTCACCTTGGCGTGACCGGCACCGACTTGGTGCGAGAAAAGCTCGGTCAATGGGAGCAGCAGGTGCAAGAGAAGGCGGAGCTTGGCTTTGGGCATGCTGATCTGATAATTGGGGTTCCCGCTTGTTGGGTTGATGTCGATACGCTTGAAGATCTGGATGCCGCCGCGGCGGCGTTCCGACGAGCTCATGGTTTCCGGCTTCGGATTGCGACCAAGTACCACCGTCTGGTTCGTGAGTTCCTGCAGGACAATGGCGTAGCGGACTATCAACTGGTCGACAGCCAAGGCGCTACAGAGGGCACCATCAAAAACCTGACGGCAGAGGGTGTTGCGGATATCACCTCGACTGGTGATACCCTCCGCGCCAACCACGTCAAGATATTGAGCGATGCGTTGGTGTTGAAATCTCAAGCCACATTGTTCAAGAGTCGGAAAGCGGACATGGACGATGAAGAGCGCTCGGTTATGGGCACGCTGCTGCTGCAGCTTGGTCTTGATGGCTGACACGTAGGTCGGTCGTTGCTTCGGTTCACCACCGAGGCGACGCACTGTGCCTTGTGGATCATCGAATTTGCATACCATGTTTTTCTGATTGTTCTAAGAGTGCCTATCTCTTGGGTCACTTTTCGTGAGCACAGTTTAAAGTTCGCTGAATATTCAATTTTGCACAGGGGTATTGGGCTGCCTGGCAAGTTTTTTCTATCCAGCCCATTCGGCTCTTGGCGCGGCTCGATAGGCTGGTAAGAAGGGTATTCCAACTCATATCAGGAGAAACTTTTCGTGGATATCAGCACTCGCATTTTCCGCACCATCGCAGGCGAAATTGCAGCCAAACCCGATCAAGTTTCTGCCGCTGTGAAGTTGTTGGATGAGGGTGCTACAGTGCCGTTTGTGGCGCGCTATCGAAAAGAAGCCACCGGTGGGTTGGACGACACGCAGTTGAGGACTCTTGCAGATCGGCTGGCCTATTTGCGTGAACTAGAGGCACGGCGAGAAACCGTTGCTGCGTCGATTGCTGAGCAAGGTAAGATGACCGACCTCTTGGCCAAGGCGATTGTTGGGGCGGACACCAAAGCGGCCTTGGAAGACATTTACCTACCTTACAAGCCAAAACGACGCACCAAGGGGATGATTGCCCGGGAGAACGGATTGCAGGCATTGGCGGAAGCAATTTTGGCAGATCGCTCCGCGGATCCGGAGGTGCTGGCGGCGGGTTACGTTACCGAGACGGTTTCGGATGCGAAGTCGGCGCTAAATGGTGCGCGGGACATCGTTGCCGAAGGGCTGACCGAGAATGCTGCGCTGTTGGGGGAACTGCGTAAATTTTTGCAGGATGAGGCGATTGTGTCTGCCAAGGTGATTGCGGGGCAAGAGCAGGCGGGCGCGAAGTTCTCTGATTACTTTGAACATTCTGAGCCGTGGTCCAAAGTGCCAAGCCACCGAGCGCTGGCGATGATGCGGGCGTCCAAAGAAGGCGTAATCACGCTGGATATCGGACCTGATCCAGAGGGCGGTAAGGAGCGCGCTGAGGCGATGGTGGCGAGCTATCTGGATACCCGCACAGACGGGCCCGGCGATGTGTGGCTGCGCAAGATTGCTGGGTGGACATGGCGCGTTAAGCTAAGCCTGACGATGACTGTGGATTTGATGGGCGAATTGCGCACGCAGGCGCAGGAAGAAGCTATTCAAGTCTTTGCTCGCAATCTCAAAGACCTGTTGCTGGCGGCGCCGGCGGGTGCGAAAGCGACGCTTGGCCTTGATCCAGGCATTCGTACCGGTTGCAAAGTGGCGGTAGTGGATGCCACTGGTAAGTTGCTGGATACCGCAACGATCTATCCGTTTCAGCCAAAGAATGATGTGCGGGGCGCGGAGGCGAGCCTTATGGCGCTGATTGCAAAACATGGCGTTGAATTGGTAGCGATCGGCAATGGCACGGCGAGCCGGGAGAGCGAAAAGCTCGTGGGCGAAACGCTGAAGTTGTTACCCAAAGGTATGAAAAAGCCAACTAAAGTTGTGGTGAGCGAAGCCGGGGCGTCCGTGTATTCGGCTAGTGAATTGGCAGCGCGGGAGTTCCCGGAGTTGGACGTGAGTCTGCGTGGTGCTGTGTCGATTGCGCGCCGACTTCAGGATCCGCTAGCGGAACTGGTGAAGATTGAGCCTAAGTCGATTGGCGTGGGGCAGTATCAGCACGACGTGGACCAGCATCGCTTGGGCAAGTCTCTGGAAGCGGTTATTGAGGACGCCGTGAACGCGGTTGGGGTGGATCTCAACATGGCTTCCGCCCCGCTCTTGGCACATGTGTCAGGCCTTGGGCCATCTTTGGCGGAGGCGATTGTGGCGCACCGCGATGCTAATGGGGCCTTTGGTTCACGCAAAGCGTTGTTGGATGTGGCGCGATTGGGCCCTGCCGCCTTTGAGCAATGCGCAGGGTTCTTGCGCATCACCGAGGGCGAAGAGCCGCTGGATGCCAGTGCGGTGCACCCGGAAGCCTATGACGTGGCACGTAAAATCGTGTCAGCTTGTGGACGTGATGTGCGCACGTTGATGGGGGATGGCGCCGCGCTAAAGCGTTTGCGTGCGGAGGAATTTGTCTCGGAACGGTTTGGTCTGCCCACCGTGCGTGACATCCTCTCCGAATTGGAGAAACCGGGGCGCGATCCACGGCCATCCTTTAAGACAGCGACTTTTGCCGATGGTGTCGAGGAAATCTCCGACCTGAAGCCAGGAATGTCCTTAGAAGGGACCGTTACAAACGTGGCCGCGTTCGGGGCTTTTGTGGATGTTGGCGTGCATCAGGATGGATTGGTGCATGTGAGCCAGTTGGCGGATCGGTTTGTGAAAGACCCGCACGAAGTTGTGAAAGCTGGGGATGTGGTGAAAGTCACCGTTACGGAAGTGGATGTGCCTCGCAAGCGTATTGGTTTGTCTATGCGTAAGGATGGTGGGGCCTCTGCCAAAGAAGATCGCAATGCGCGCTCCGGGTTCGGCAGTAAGGGGCGTGGTGGTCCTGGCGCTGGCCCACGCGGTAAAGGGCCACGCGGCGGCGGCAACTACAGTGCCAAGCCAAAGCCGCAGGATGATGGCAATGGAGCGCTGGGCGCGGCGTTGCTGGATGCTATGCGGAAGAAATGAGTGAAGGGCACAGGCAGTTTTGTCCGAGCCTTTTCGTGTGCTTTGAGCGTTTGGCTTAGCTGAGCAGCGTGCCCATATGGCGCATCGCAAGCGTGTAGCCGTTCACGCCACATCCGGCGATCACGCCTTCGGCGCGCGCAGAGACAAAGCTGTGATGGCGAAATTCTTCGCGTTTGTGGATATTGGAAATGTGTATTTCCAGTACTGGGCCATCAAAGGTGTTGAGCGCATCTAGAATGGCCACAGAGGTGTGGCTGTAGGCGGCCGGGTTGATGATGATCCCAGCGGCGTTGTCGCGCGCGTCGTGGATCATTTCGACAATTTCGCCCTCGTGGTTTGACTGCATCAACTGCACCGACAGGCCAAGTTCCTGCCCAACCTTCGCACAGTTGGCCTCTACGTCGGCGAGCGTGTTTTTGCCATAAATCTCCGGCTGCCGCTTCCCCAGAAGGTTCAGGTTCGGGCCGTTCAGGATGTAGATTGTCTTGCTCATGGAAGAGGCTCACTTCTGTTGTCGGCTTTGAGCTAGCCGAAAAAAAGGTAGGGGAGCAAGGTTTAGGACTTCAGATCGCGCAGGATAACATTGGTTTGTGCCGAACTTACCGCAGGCAAAGTGAAGAGAAAGTCTTCCAAGAAGCGATTGTAGGCCTCAATATCGGTGCAGTGCACACGCATGTGGTAGTCTGCAGTGCCGGTGGTGGCAAAACACATGCGGATCTCCTCGCGCGCGGTCACCGCTTCGATAAACCGTTTGAGATTTGCCGGATCATGACGCGTGAGTTGAACATGAACAATGGCGTGGAACGTGAACCCGAGTTTTTCCTGACTTAGGCGTGCGCCATAACCGGCGATCAATCCGGCCTCTTCAAAGGCACGAATGCGGCGCCAGCATGCGGAGGTCGACATGCCCACTTCGGCCGCCAAATCTGCGTTCGACTGGCGGCAGTCCTTTTCCAGTAGGGTGAGGAGTTTTCGATCTTTTGAATCGAGATTCATGGTTTTTTGTTCCAATTTTTGGCCGATAGCCGAATTTTTAACTCGGAAATAAGCCGAAATCCAGAGATTTAGAAACGGGAAACCGGCGGCTTTGTGGGAAAATGCCTCAGTTTAGGAGGAGCGCGCGATGACCCAAGTCAGCCACGATTTTCGAAATTATGCCTTGTCAGACCGGAACACAAGCGCTGGTCAGGATTATGTTTGATCAAGCTAGGCGGGATCGTGAAGCCGGTTTGAATACTGGAGGCTTTGTCTCCGGGTATCGAGGGTCCCCGCTTGGCGGATTGGATTTGGAGTTCTGGCGAGAACGAAATCGCACCAAAGAGCAGAACATCAATTTCCTGCCCGCCGTGAATGAAGACCTTGGCGCCACAGCTGTTTTGGGAGCCCAGCAAGCCACGCTTGATCCGAATTGCGACGTCGAGGGGCTGTTCTCGATGTGGTATGGCAAAGACCCGGGCGTAGATCGCTCTGGCGACGCGCTAAAACACGGCAATGCCTATGGTTCCTCCCCGAAAGGTGGTGTGCTGGTTGTAGCGGGTGACGACCACGGATGTGTCAGTTCTTCGATGCCGCATCAATCGGATGTGGCCTTTATGTCTTGGTTCATGCCCACGTTGAATCCGGCCAGTGTTGATGAATACTTGGCGTTTGGTGAATACGGTATCGCGCTCAGCCGATTTAGTGGCACATGGGTCGGCTTTAAGGCGATTTCTGAGACGGTCGAGTCGGGCCGGTCTGTGGAGTTGCAAGCAGACCGCAAGTTCGTGACGCCAGAGTTTGACATGCCGGCGGGGGGCGTGCACGTGCGCCCGAGCGATCTGCCCAGCCCCGAAATAGAAACCCGCATTGGTCACAAGTTGCGCGCGGTGGAGGCTTTTGTTGAAGCGAACCCAATTGACCAGCGCATCTATGACATTCCAGAGGCGACGTTTGGGTTTGTAACCACTGGCAAGGGCCATCTGGATTTGATGGAGGCGCTGCGCCTTTTGGGGCTGGACGAGGAGGCCTGTCGCCGTCTTGGCATCGACATCTATAAGGTGGGGATGGTGTGGCCGCTTGCCCGCCGCGACGCGCTAGCCTTTGTGCGTGGTAAAACCGAAGTGTTGGTGGTCGAAGAGAAGCGCGGCATCATCGAGAGCCAGTTCAAGGAATACTTCTACGATTGGCCTGGCGATAAGCCGGAGAAGATGGTGGGTAAGCATCGTGCGGTCGGCGATCCACTGTTGCCATGGACCGGTGAGCTGTCCCCCAAGATGCTGGTCCCGGTGGTTGCTGAGCGGTTGGCGCGTCTCTTCCCAGACGAAGGCCTGATTGAAAAGGCCACAGCGTTTACTGAAGAAAAACCGCCTGTACTGAATGTTTCGGGAGCAAACCGTACGCCGTATTTTTGCTCCGGTTGCCCACATAACACCTCCACCAAACTGCCCGATGGCTCCAAAGCCATGAGCGGTATCGGCTGCCACGTGATGGCAAGCTGGATGAACCGGGAGACAGGCGGCTATGCCCAGATGGGTGGCGAAGGCGTGCCTGTGGCGGTTGCGCAAAAGTACAACGGCAACAAGCATATCTTCCAGAACCTCGGGGAGGGTACCTGGTATCACTCGGGCTCGTTGGCCATTCGTCAGGCGGTCGCCGCCAAGGCCAACATCACGTACAAAGTTTTGTTCAATGACGCGGTTGCCATGACTGGCGGACAGCCTGTGGACGGCCCGGTATCGGTGCATGGCATCGCCTGGAACGCGCGCGCCGAAGGTGTGGCCCGTATTGCCTTGGTCAGTGACGACGTCTCCAAATTTTCCAAAGCAGATTTTCCGCCAGATACATCATTCCATGATCGCAAAGACATGGATCCTGTGCAGCGCGAATTGCGCGAAACCGAAGGTGTGACCTTGCTGATTTACGAGCAAACCTGTGCCACGGAAAAACGCCGTCGCCGCAAGCGCGGGAAAATGGAAGACCCCGACACATTTGCTTTTATCAATGAGTTGGTTTGTGAGGGATGCGGTGATTGTTCCAAAGCGTCCAATTGTCTGAGTGTGGAGCCGGTTGAGACCGAGTTTGGGCGTAAGCGGAAGATCAATCTGAGCACCTGCAACAAGGACTACTCCTGCGTGGACGGGTTCTGCCCGAGCTTTGTGACCGTGACTGGCGCTAAGCGGCGCAAAAAGGACGGCGCGAATGTCGATGTGGCTGGCCTGTTGTCTAAGGTTCCCGCACCCAGCGTGCCTTCACTGGACAAACCGTTTGACCTCTTGGTGACCGGGGTGGGGGGCACAGGTGTTGTGACTGTCGGTGCGTTGATAACCATGGCGGCGCATCTGGAAGGGTTGGGCAGTTCCGTGCTCGACTTTACGGGTTTCGCACAGAAGTTTGGCACAGTGTTGAGCTATATCCGTCTTGGAACCAGCCCAGCAGCGGTTAATCAGGTGCGTATTGAAAGCGGTGCAGCCGACGCGGTCATCGGGTGTGACGTGGTGGTGAGTTCCGCGCCCAAAGCCAGTGTCCACTATCGTAAAGGGGCTCAGGTGGTGCTTAACACAGCGGAGATGCCTACCGGCGATTTGGTCCTCAACAGGGACGCTGACCTGAAAGTGGGCATGCGGGAAGAGGTCATTCGCAACGCTGTGGGTACTGACAATGTGCGCGCGCTAAATGCCAATAAGATAGCCGAGATGGTCATGGGGGACAGCGTTTTTGCCAATGTGATGATGCTTGGATTTGCGTATCAGAGGGGGCTGGTTCCGGTGAGCGAAGTGGCCTTGAAGCAGGCAATCCTGCTTAACGGTGTCGCCGTTGAGAAAAACGCCAAGGCCTTCGATATTGGCCGTGTCCTGGCGCATGATCCGGATGCCATCCCCCTGGACGTGCCGTGTGTTGCTGAAAAGGCGGACAACGTGATAGCCAAACGATCTGTGTTTTTGGCCGACTACCAAAATGCCAAATACGCCGCGCGGTTTGAGGCACGCATGACAAAACTGGCGCAAGTGCTGCCGGAGGATTTGCTGATCGAGGCGGCAAAGTCCCTATTCAAGCTCATGGCTTACAAAGACGAATACGAAGTTGCACGCTTGCACATGGATGCCGCATTTGCTGAGCGCCTGAACGAAGAGTTCGAGGGCGATTTCAAGGTGAACTATCACATGGCGCCTCCGATGTTGCCACTTGGCCGTGATGCACTGGGGCGGTCTAGGAAGGTCAAGTTGGGGCCATGGATGCAGCCTTTGTTAGGGGCGCTTTCCAAGGCGCGCGGGGTGCGTGGGTCGTTCTTGGATCCGTTCCGTTTCAGTGCGGACCGAAAGCTGGATCGGGAGCTGCTTGAGTGGTTTGAGTGCGTTTTAGATCTCGTTGAGCGTGGATACAGTGAAAACGACCGTGACACCTGTTGGGCCCTGTTGACGGCGCCGAAAGAAATTCGCGGATACGGCATTGTGCGCGAGGAAGCCGCAGAAGGCGTACGCAAAAGTGCCATGATGTTGGAAACCTTGCTCTCTGCGAAAGTCTAGGAGCTGTTCTGGTGGAGTAAGCAAGCGGTGGACAGAAATGTTCGCCGCTGTTCGCGTGTGGTTATTCAAAAGAAAAGCCCGGATGGCGGTCCATCCGAGCTCTGAAATTCTTGGTGGCGGTACAGGGACTTGAACCCCGGACACGCGGATTATGATTCCGCTGCTCTAACCAACTGAGCTATACCGCCGTAAGTGCAGTGCGATTTAGGCTCTTCCTTGTGTGGGGTCAAGAGAGAAATCACATCGAAAGCACAGGTTTTTTGTTTCTTGGGACCCGTGCCCAAAATGTGAAAGCAGCGACCGCCGACTCCAAGCTTTTCAGACGTAAAGCTTACCCCATCGGTACCCCCCAAATGAAAAGCCCCGACGACTGCCGGGGCTTTTCGAAACGGGAGTTTAGAGCTTTTAGCCGATGGCCGCTGCTTTCACATCTGCGTCGATGTAGGGTAGGTATTGTTCAAAGTTGTCAGCAAACATGCCCACGAGTTTAGCGGCCTGCGCATCGTAAGCACTTTTGTCTGCCCATGTGCCGCGTGGGTCAAGCAACGCATCATCTACACCTGGCACAGAGACTGGCACTTCAAAGCCAAAGTTGGCGTCTTTTCGGAACTCAACGTGGTTGAGCGAGCCATCGAGAGCCGCTGTCAACAGCGCGCGGGTGGCTTTGATTGGCATGCGGGAGCCTGTGCCGTACGCCCCACCGGTCCAGCCTGTGTTCACTAGCCAACATGTGGTGCCAAACTCCGCGATCTTTTTACGCAGGAGCGCGCCATAAACTTCAGGGCGACGTGGCATAAACGGCGCGCCAAAGCAGGTGGAGAAGGCGGGCGTCGGTTCGGTCAAGCCGCGCTCGGTGCCTGCCATTTTGGCAGTGAAGCCGGACAGGAAGTGGTACTCAGCTTGGGCCGGTGTTAGGCGGGCCACAGGAGGCAAAACACCGAAGGCGTCACACGTCAGCATGATCACGTTTTTTGGGTGACCGCCGAGACCATTGTCCGAAGCGTTTGGGATTGAATCCAGCGGGTAAGCACAACGCATGTTTTCGGTGAGGCTCTTGTCCTCAAAATCGAGTTCCTTGGTTTCTTCGTCAAAAACCATGTTTTCGATCACGGTGCCAAACATTTTGGTCGTGGCGTAGATTTCTGGCTCGGCTTCTGGATTCAAACCGATGGTTTTGGCATAACAGCCACCCTCGAAGTTGAAGGTGCCACGATCGGACCAGCCGTGTTCGTCGTCGCCAATCAGGGTGCGGTTTGGATCAGCGGAGAGTGTGGTTTTGCCGGTGCCGGACAGGCCAAAGAACACGGCGCTGTCGACTGGGTTGTCCTTAGCGTGGTTGGCGGAGCAGTGCATTGGCATGATGCCCTTTTCAGGCAGCAGGTAGTTCAGTAGACCAAAGACGGATTTTTTATTTTCACCGGCGTATTCAGTGTTGCCGATTAAGATCATCTTCTTGCCGATGTTAACGGCAATAACCGTTTCGGTGCGACAGCCGTGTTTGGCCGGGTCCGCTTTGAAGCTCGGGCAATTGATTATTGTGTAATCTGCTACGAATTCGTCGAGTGCACTGCGGTCGGGGCGGCGCAGCAGGTGGCGGATGAAGAGATTGTGCCAAGCCAGTTCGTTCACAACACGTACGTTGATGGCGTGGGTTGGATCTGCGCCAGCGGTAAGGTCCTGCACAAAGTAGTCACGGCCCTTCATGTGCTGCAGCATGTCAGCATGGAGGCGATCAAACGCGTCCGATTCCATCGGGGCGTTGTTTTCCCACCAGATAGTGTCTTCTGTCATTGGAGACCGAACGGTGAATTTGTCCTTGGGTGAGCGACCAGTGAATTCGCCGGTGCTTACCAAAAAGGCGCCGCCATTGCCCAAAGTACCCTCGCCGCGTTTGAGCGCGGATTCGATGAGGGCAGGCTCCATAAAGTTGTAATAGACATCTCCCAGACCTTCGATCCCTTGATCTTGTAGGCGGAATTGCGGGTTTACCCGTCCAAATGTCATTATCTTACTCCTGTAGCCGCTTGTCCTGTTGCGGCGGTCCTTGAAAGTCCTCGGAGCGAAATTTTCTTGCGCGTCTATGTGCCCCGAAGTGCGACATGGGCCTCTTAACATGCCGGTTGTTAATAAGAACAGGACGCTTTAGCGTAGTTAGCGCAATCAAATGCAGGTTAGCGCAATCAAGTGTTCCGATCGGAAAAGGTCGGCAGCAATTGTCGGTGAAAGTGAGGCAATTTAGTCATTGCTCAAGGATTTTCTGGCTAAATAAGTTCGGTTTACGACCCGAATCGCACTTTTACGTTGATTGACCGAGACTGACTTGCGCATAATGTCGCAAAAAAACAGACATAATAAGAGCAGTAATAAGGACCGATCCCATGTCGAAAATTGCCCTAGTGGATGACGACAGGAATATCCTGACGTCGGTTTCGATCACCCTTGAGGCAGAGGGGTTTGAGGTTGAAACCTACAATGATGGCCAGCAAGCGCTGGACGCATTCAATAAAAAACTCCCGGATATGGCCGTCTTGGATATCAAGATGCCTCGCATGGATGGCATGGATCTTTTGCAGCGCCTGCGACAGAAAACCAGTATGCCGGTAATTTTCTTGACTTCCAAAGACGATGAGATCGACGAGGTTCTGGGGCTACGTATGGGTGCCGACGACTACGTCAAAAAACCATTCAGTCAGCGTTTGCTGGTGGAACGCATTCGGGCGTTACTTCGCCGCCAGGAAGCTGTCGACGGCGAAATTGTTGGCGACACAGAAGATACAAAGATTATGGAGCGGGGCGACCTGACGATGGATCCGCTGCGTCACTCTGTAAGCTGGAAAGGTCAGGACGTTACGCTGACTGTCACGGAGTTTCTTTTGCTGCAGGCGCTTGCACAGAGGCCGGGTTTTGTGAAAAGCCGGGATCAGTTGATGGATGTGGCCTATGATGACCAAGTCTATGTGGACGACAGAACCATCGACAGTCATATCAAGCGCTTGCGTAAAAAGATGCGAACGGCCGACCGTGATTTCTCTGCAATTGAGACGCTCTACGGCATCGGTTATAGGTACAACGAAGAGTAACGACACAAGGCCGGAAGGACCAACGTGCAAGACATGGCCCAAGGGCGGGACGGAGACGTTGTTTTGGGCGATGATTGGGTCGCTCCAGAATCTAATGTCGAGGAAGAGTTGCAAGGCCGGCGCGAACGTCGCCGGCTTTTGCCTCTGGGGAAGTCCCCACTAACACGCAAAATCATTACCTTTAACATGATCGCCCTTTTGGTGCTGGTCGCAGGTATTCTGTTTCTCAATAGCGCGCGTGACAGTTTTGCTGTGCAACGTGCCACTGGTCTTGTGACTGAAGCGCGTTTGATTGCTGGCGCGTTTGAAGCACAGTTACCATCTGGCGCCCCTGTCAATTTAGCCACGAATGACGGTGTTGATGTTCGCGCGACGCTCGAAAAGCTGCCGCTTCAAGTGGGCACTACAGTGCATGTTTTTGATGCGGCAGGCCAAAAGGCTGGAGTTAAGGCTGGCAGGGCGTCTGCAGAGGCTGCTGAAGTATTAGCGGAGCGTCCAGACGGTGCCCCACTCACTTCTGCCCTTAACAAAATTTGGAGTTCAATCTCCGGCAAAGGCGATGCCGTTGAGGCGTCCGCGGATCAGCTAAACAGCCAACTTTATGCAATGGCCCAGTCTGCGGTCGCGGGTTCTGAAACTTTAGAAACACTTGTTGCCGCAGACGGCGGGCATGTGTTTTCTATGGCAGTACCAATTGAACAAAATAATAGGGTTGTTGGTGCGGTGGTGTTGTCCAGTGCTTCGGGAGAGCTAGACCGCATGGTAAGTTCGGAGCGTGAACGGGTACTGCAGATGTTTTTGATCGCGACGGTGGTGTCTGTTGGGCTGTCGATGGTGTTAGCATCGACAATTTCCAATCCTCTATCCGATTTGGCTGCAGCAGCAGAACTTGGTAGAGACAGCGACAGCCGGAAAGTAAATCCTGGGCGGGTTCGCATTCCGGATTTGACAGCCCGCCCCGACGAGATTGGTCGGTTGTCTGGCGCCTTACGAGGTATGGTCTCTGCGTTGTACGAGAGGATTGACAGCAACGAGCAATTCGCTGCGGATGTGGCGCATGAAATAAAGAACCCTCTGGCTTCTTTGAGGTCCGCTGTCGGCTCCTTAAGGTTAGTAAAAAAGGAAGAACATCGGGAAAAGTTACTCAATGTGATTGAGCATGATGTGCGTAGATTGGATCGTTTGGTGAGCGACATTTCCAATGCATCTCGCTTGGACAGCGAGTTGGTCAAGGAGGAAGAGGAATCTTTCAATCTGATGGGAATGGTTGGTAATCTTACGCAGTATTTGGGTGAAGACGCTCAAGGGAAAGGTATCGATTTCATCACCGACTTGCCCGATAAACCAATTCAGATAACCGGCTTGGAAGCGCGTCTTGCACAAGTCTTTGTCAACCTGATCACCAATGCCATCAGTTTTTGTGAAGACGGGGACGCGATCCGTGTTTGGGCGCGCAAGCGTGAAAATCGCGTTTTGGTAGTGGTTGAGGACACTGGACCGGGCATTCCCGAACAGGCCTTGAATAAGATTTTCAACCGGTTCTATTCGCATCGTCCGGAATCTCAATTCGGGAATAACTCCGGATTGGGCTTGGCGATATCTAAACAAATTGTGGAGGCGCACGGCGGGGTGGTTTGGGCGGAGAATATTCGCCCAACCGATGCGGATGTAACATCCGAGCCTCTAGGAGCCCGGTTTGTTGTAGGGTTGCCGGTGTAAGTCATGCGGCAAACAGACGATTTGCTTTCGGCTATTTCCAATGAAGAGAGCCTCCTGCATGCCTCTTGTGTGTCCCACAACAGGCGCGCGGTTCTCATTCGTGGCGCTTCGGGTAGCGGGAAATCGAGCCTAGCCTTGCAGCTCATGGCTTATGGAGCAGAGTTGGTTTCGGACGATCAAACTATAGTTCGGCTCAATGCAGGGCGTGTCTTAGCCTCGGCGCCAGATACTTCTTGTGGTTTGATTGAGGCCCGCAGAGTTGGGATACTGCGGGCGGCTCCTGTCCAAAATGTGCCGTTACATTTGGTGGTGGATCTGGATCAAAATGAAGATCAAAGGTTGCCCTACCCAAGGCAGGTGCAAATCTTGGGGCATAATTTTTCGATGCTTTTTGGCGTTGATGCTCCCTATTTTGCCGCCGCAGTATTTCAGATGTTGCGGCATGGAAGGAACCCATAAATGACCACGGAAGACGCTGTGGATAAGGTTCCAATGGTGCTTCTTACCGGTCCTTCTGGTGCTGGACGTTCTACAGCTATCAAGGCACTTGAAGATGCGGGTTTTGAAACGATCGATAACCTTCCGTTGGGACTGCTGCCGCGTCTCTTGTCTGGCCAACCGCTCAAACGGCCCATGGCGTTGAGCCTAGATGTCCGCAACCGCGACTTCTCTCCTGCGGCGATCCTTGATGCTCTGAAGCTCGTGGACCAATTGACCAATGTAGCGCCGGAACTGCTATACCTTGATTGTCGGGCTGAAGTTTTGCGGCGCCGTTACAATGAAACCCGGCGCAGCCACCCTTTAGATAGACATGAAGATCCTAATACAGGTATCGAGGCTGAGTTGTCCCTTTTGCAAGAGATCCGCGGCTGGGCTACGGTTTTAATGGACACATCAGAGCTCACACCTCACGAGCTGCGCCATGCTGTGCAAAGCCGATTTGCTCCACAAGATGGTCAATCTATTGGCATGACACTGCAATCTTTCAGCTACAAACGCGGCATTCCTCAGGGTGCAGATTTAGTGATCGACTGCCGCTTTTTGCAAAATCCGCACTGGAAACATGAGCTTCGCCCTATGGATGGTGGAGATGTTCCCGTTGGCATCTATGTCGCCGCTGATCCTGGCTTCGAGCCGTTTATCGCGAATTTGCAAGAGATGTTGCAGCATGCTTTGCCTGGCTACATTCGAGAAGGGCGCAGTCACCTTCATATCGCTTTTGGGTGTACTGGAGGCAAACACCGGTCTGTCTACATGACCGAGAGGATTGCCGAATCCCTTGCAAATAGGGGCTGGCAGGTGTCTATAAGACATCGCGAACTTAATCGTTACGCTGTGCTGGGCGCACGTACGCAGATCGCAGAAGATGGGGAATAAGTAGCTTGATCGGTATCGTGATCGTGGCACATGGTGGTTTGGCCGGTGAATACTTGGCCGCCATGGAACATGTCGTTGGCGCCCAAAATGGCGTTAGCGCGATTACTATTGAGCCGGATCATGACCGTGGCCAGAAACAACGCGAAATCTGCTCCGCTGCGGACGCTGTAGACCAAGGGGACGGCGTTGTAGTGGTTACGGATATGTTTGGCGGTTCGCCGTCGAATCTGAGCCTCCGCGCCTGTGCCCCGGCAAATCGCCGCATACTCTACGGTGCAAATTTGCCGATGCTGATTAAGTTGGCCAAGAGCCGTCATCTTGACGTTTCTGATGCAGTGAAAGCAGCGTTGGAAGCTGGTAGAAAGTACATAGATAGCCAAAATATTCAGACAGGGTAATTAGATGAGGGATGTCATCCAACGCACGATGCAAATCGTGAATGAAAAGGGACTGCATGCTCGCGCCTCTGCAAAGCTTGTCGAGGTAGTCGAAGGTTTTGACGCTTCGGCAGAAGTATCAAAGGATGGCTTGAGTGCGGGTGGCGACAGTATTATGGGATTGCTGATGTTGGCGGCCTCCAAGGGTACCAGCATTGAAGTGGAAACCAGCGGGCCAGACGCACAGGCCTTGGCCAATGCCATTGAGGCACTTGTCGCTGACAAGTTTGGCGAAGGGTTTTAACTATGGCTGCTATGTAGGAAGACGAATTTGGTAGATACGGTGCCACAGGCGCAGGTCGGAAAGCCTGCTTCAGATACGGAAGGTCAGAATTACGATCGCCGCACGTTGACCTATGCCAATTCCTTTGATGATCGTTGGACTGCCTTCGCCATTCGTGCACTCGAATGGATGACCGGTAAAGTAAAAATCTTGCGCATGGTCAAAAAATTCGAACGTAACAATGAAAAGTACCGCGGCCAGAAATTCTGGCGTGGGGCGCTTAACGTTATGGGCATTGAGCTGAAGACACCGCTCGAGCAGCTCCAGAATATTCCTGCTGAAGGCCCAGTTGTGGTTGTTGCCAATCACCCACATGGAATGGTGGATGGCATGATTTTTGCGGATTTGATTGGGCGAGTGCGCCAAGACTACCGCATCCTAACCCGGTCCGTGCTGACAGGGCTCGATGAAGCCGCATCCAGTTTCATGATTCCGGTGCCATTCCCGCACGATCCGGACGCGCAGCGTAAGATGGTCGAGATGCGCGGCAAGGCGATGGCGCATCTGAAAGACGGTGGCGTAGTCGCTCTGTTCCCATCTGGCGTTGTTATGAGCTCGGACACCTGGTTTGGGCCAGCGATCGAGCAAGAGTGGAACGTTTTCACGGCTCAGTTGATCCGTCGCTCCGGCGCGAGAGTTGTCCCGATTTTCTATCCAGGCCAAAACAGCCGCGCCTATCAGATTGCAAACAAGCTATCTCCGATCCTGCGACAAGGCCTGTTGTTGCATGAGATTGTGAGGTCTTGTGACAAGCCGCAGGCGCCGGTCGTCGGTGCACCATTGACTGACGAACAGATGGAACAGCTTCAATCAGATCCACGTGGATTTATGGCCTGGTTGCGTCAACACACATTGGACCTTGGAAAGAACATCTGAGTTTCACGTCTATCGGTTAACTCAGAAACGCGAAGCCATGGCTTCGCGTTTTGTGTTTTGGATCAGCGGGTTGGTACCGGCGTGTCGCCTCTGTAGTCATAGAAACCACGCTTGGTTTTGCGGCCAAGCCACCCAGCTTCCACATATTTGGTCAAGAGAGGGCAGGGGCGGTACTTGGTGTCCGCCAGGCCATCATGTAGAACGTTCATGATGGCAAGACAGGTGTCTAGACCAATGAAATCCGCCAATTCCAACGGCCCCATTGGGTGGTTTGCTCCTAACTTCATGGCGTTGTCGATAGAGGCCACATTGCCGACGCCTTCATAGAGTGTGTAGCAGGCCTCGTTGATCATGGGGATGAGGATACGATTTACAATAAAGGCCGGGAAGTCCTCTGCGCTGGCCGCAGTTTTTCCAAGGCGTTCTACGATGCCCAGACAGGTTTGATAAGTGTCTTCGTCTGTAGCGATGCCGCGGATCAGTTCGACCAACTTCATCATCGGCACCGGGTTCATGAAGTGAAATCCCATGAAACGCTCCGGACGATCTGTGCGAGATGCAAGACGCGTTATCGAGATCGATGATGTGTTGGAAGTGAGCAGCGTATCCGGCCCGAGATGAGGTTTCAAAGTATCAAAAATTTGATGCTTGATCTCTTCACGTTCTGTGGCCGCTTCGATCACAAGGTCTGTGCCGCCAAGCGCTGGCAACTCGGTTGTGGTTTCGATCCGCCCCATTGTGGCGGCTTTTTCGTCCGCAGAAATCATTTCGCGGCTAACCTGTCGTTCGAGGTTTTTGTCGATGCGCGAAATTGCGGCTTCTAGAGCGTTCTGGTTGATATCATTAAGAAGTACATCATATCCGGCCAGCGCCATAACATGCGCAATACCGTTGCCCATCTGGCCTGCTCCAACGACGCCAATCGACTTGATGTCCATACGTGAAATCCTCTCAAAATCTCTCGCCGACAATAGGCCCGCGTAGGTAGATGCTGCAAGGGGATAAGGTCTCTAAAACTTAGCATAAAAGCGCGCATTAGCTTTTTCGCAAGGGCTTTCGGCGATTCTCTTTAATGGGTGAGAAAATTAGTGGTGAGAAAATGTCTTACGAGAAGATGTCTGGCGCTGAGCTCAATTATGAGCCGTGCCAATACGGGGAATCGCGATTATCGTTTCGTGGCCCTCAAAAGAAGCTAGATGCTCCTTTTGTTGCGTTTCTTGGCGGTACTGAGACCTATGGCAAGTTTGTACCACAGCCGTTTGTAAATCTGTTGGATGAGGCGCTGCCTATCAACTGTGTGAATTTTGGCTATGTGAACGCGGGTATCGATGCGTTTTTGGCGGAGCCGTCTGTGTTGCATATTGCGCAGCAATCCGAGATGACCGTTGTACAGGTCATGGGCGCTCAAAACATGTCCAATCGGTATTACAAAGTGCATCCGCGGCGGAACGATCGCTTTATCGGTGCGTCCAACATGATGCAGATGGTATTCAATGAGATCGACTTCAGCGAGTTTCATTTTACTCGGCATATGCTGGGTACGCTCTGTGCCCGCGCGCCGGACCGTTATGCCATGGTGCGTGATGAACTACGGATGGCGTGGAGTGCACGTATGAAGTTGTTGCTAAATACCATTGGCGGCAAGATTGTCCTGCTCTGGGTGGCAGATCATGCGCCGGAAACAGCAATGGGAACAAGCGGATTGGGGCCCGATCCTTTGTTTGTGGACCGTTTGATGATTGAAGAGTTGCGACCAATGGTGGATGACATTGTCGAAGTGGTGGTGAGCCAAAGCGCGCAATCGCAGGGGATCACGGGTATGCAATGTACAGACATGGAACGTTTGGCGGCCCAGAGAATGTTGGGGGTTGGCGCCCACCAAGAAACGGCTGACGCGCTACATAAGTCGCTGACGCAATTGATTTGAACCGGTCATGTGGCTCACGTAAAAAGGGCCCGCCTGAAGAGGCGGGCCCTTATGCCTTTTGCTGCTGTGGGTGGGTGGGTGGGTGGCTAGCCGAGTTTCTCAGTCAGCGCCGGTACCGCTTCAAAAAGATCTGCGATCAGACCAAAGTCAGCAACCTGGAAAATTGGGGCCTCTTCGTCTTTGTTGATTGCCACAATGATCTTTGAGTCCTTCATCCCTGCAAGGTGCTGGATCGCGCCGGAGATACCCGCTGCGATGTAAAGATCAGGTGCAACTACTTTACCGGTCTGGCCCACTTGCCAGTCGTTTGGTGCGTAGCCGGAGTCGACTGCCGCACGGGACGCACCAACTGCTGCCCCCAGTTTGTCAGCCAAAGCTTCGATGATTTTGAAGTCTTCTTCCGAGCCAACGCCACGGCCGCCGGAGACAACCACACCTGCGGAAGTCAGTTCAGGGCGGTCGCTTTCGGCAACTTTGTCTTCAACCCATTCGGACAGGCCGGGGTTTTCAGCTGCACCAGCGGTTTCCACAGAAGCGGAGCCACCTTCACCAGCAGCGTCGAAGGTCGACGTGCGGAAGGTGATGACTTTGGTCGCGTCGGAGGAATTCACGGTTTGGATCGCGTTGCCGGCGTAAATCGGACGCTCGAATGTGTCTGCATCAACAACTGCGGTCACATCAGACAGTACCATCACGTCCAGAAGCGCGGCCACGCGTGGCATCACGTTTTTGGCGTCGGTGGTCGCTGGCGCTACGATGTGGCTGTAGTCGCCGGCGAGCGAAACGATCAGCGCAGCTGTTGGTTCAGCCAGGCGGTGACCAAGGGAGGCATCCTCAGCAACCAGAACTTTGGCGACACCGTCGATCTTAGCAGCGGCTTCGCCAGCTGCTGTAGCAGAGGCGCCAGCGGCTAGAACGGTCACGTCACCCAGCGCCTTGGAGGCGGAGACCGCTTTGGCGGTGGCGTCCATAGCCAGTTCGCCGTTGTTGACTTCTGCGAGAAGAAGAACAGCCATTACACAGCCCCCGCTTCTTTGAGTTTCTCAACTAGCTCGTCGACCGAGCCTACGATGATGCCAGCGGCACGCTCAGATGGCTCGGACGTCTTCACAACTTCCAGACGCGGAGTGACATCCACGCCGTAGTCGGCAGCGGTTTTTTCAACCAGCGGCTTTTTCTTCGCCTTCATGATGTTTGGTAGGGATGCATAACGCGGCTCGTTCAAACGCAGGTCCACGGTGATGATGGTTGGCGTGTTGACCTTGATGGTCTGCAGACCGCCATCCACTTCACGGGTCACAACAGCTTTGTCGCCGTCGATGTCCACTTCGGATGCAAAAGTCGCTTGGGACCAGCCCAGCAACGCAGACAACATCTGACCGGTTGCGTTCATGTCGTTGTCGATCGCCTGTTTGCCGCAGAGAACAACACCTGGCTGCTCTTCTTCCACAATTTTGGCAAGGATTTTGGCAACAGCCAGCGGCTCGATGTCCTGGTCAACACTGTCCGCAGCTACAACCAGAATGGCGCGGTCGGCACCCATGGCGAGCGCGGTACGCAGGGTTTCCTGAGCTTGCTTCACACCGATGGAAACTGCGACGATTTCGTCCGCTTTGCCCGCTTCCTTCAGACGGATGGCCTCTTCAACGGCGATCTCATCAAACGGGTTCATGGACATTTTGACGTTGGCGAGATCGACACCAGTGCCGTCCGCTTTCACGCGGACCTTCACGTTGTAGTCAATCACGCGCTTGACAGGTACTAGTACCTTCATGGGCGTAGGACTCCTCAAAGTTTGTCAAAGCCACCTTCGGGCAGCTCATCGGAATGCTCTCACCGCGTTGATATAGTGTGCGGCGCGGGTGAAACAGAGCAAAATCGTCACGATTTGGCGCAACGACGTCGCGTACATGCGTTTTCACGCCACGTTTTTTGCAAGAATGTTTCCGCGGCGCAGAAAAGTTACGTAAGGGGAATTTACGTCAACTGTTTTGTTGGCGCTAACGGCCTCACTCAACCATTTATCGATTCGCGCCAGGGACCCACAGAACGTCGGCACGGCCTTCATCGTTGGAAATACGGGCCGCCACAAAGAACCAGTCGCTGAGGCGATTGAGGTAAGTCACCGCGTCGGCATTGATGTCTTCGGATTGTGATAATTCAACGGACAACCGCTCTGCACGCCGGGCAACCGTGCGGCACACATGCAGTTGGGCAGCAAGTGCAGAGCCGCCGGGCAGGATGAAGCTGCGAAGGGGCTCTAGCTGTGCGTTCATAACGTCAATTTCACTTTCAAGACGGGAGATTTGGCTCGCGACAACACGCAGTGGCGGGTACTCGGCTTCGGCATCTTTTGCCATGTCCGGGCGACATAGGTCCGCGCCCAAATCAAAAAGATCATTTTGAATGCGGGCGAGCGCCGTGTCCATTTCATCTACCGCATGCAGGCGGGCGACGCCTAGGAAGGCGTTGAGCTCGTCTGTGGTGCCATAAGCCGCTACGCGGGCGTCATGTTTGACGACTCTGTCACCGTTGCCCAAAGCCGTGGTGCCTTTGTCGCCGGTTCGTGTGTAGATCTTATTTAGAACAACCATGTGCTCAGCCTCCGCTGCGTAGCCAAACAAAACCGACGATCAAAACGACTGCCACAAACTGCGCAAGCAGTCGCAGTCGCATAATTTTGTTGGCGTACTTTTTGTTAAACTCGCCACCTTTGGCAAATCCTCCAATGCCAACCAAAAGGATGAACAGGACGACTAAGCAAGTGACTGCGATTAGCCAAAAGAGGGGGTCATTTGCCATTGGGGTCTCCATGTTCAGCAGTGGTACAAGTGTAGCGAGTCCCTACTCAAAACTGAACCACCTCTGACACTACGTCGCATCAGGCTTTGGCGATCACCCAGTCAAGCAAAGAAGTAGGCAATAGGCGCCGGAACACATTCATCATGTGAGCAGGCGTGGTGACCCGGTAGCGTGCCCGAGGACGGTTGGCCTCCAAGGCGTGGATCAGTTTGTTACAAACTGCCTCCGCCGGGAGTTCAAAAGGATCGAGGCCTTCCTGCTTTGCGGTAAAGCGTTTGACCAATCCGTTCCTGTAGTCCTCCGCAAAGGCGGAGTTTTCCCAATCGATCCACTCAAAGAACTGTGCGGCGTTGTTCTTGCGCATGTCGGATGTGATCGGACCTGGTTCAATTAGGCTCACATGAATTGGGGTGTCGCGAAGCTCAATGCGCATACTATCCGTGAGCCCTTCGAGCGCGTGCTTGCTGGCCACATACGCGCCGCGGTAGCGCATCGAGACATAGCCCAAAACCGAGGAGTTCTGTACAATCCGTCCATATCCTTGAGCGCGCATGACCGGTATCACTTGTCGAGTGAGGTCGTGCCAGCCGATCACGTTGCTCTCCATAAGGTCCCGCAAGCCAGCGGCAGGCAGGTCTTCTATGGCACCGGGCATGCCGCGCGCCCCGTTGTTGAAGAGCGCATCTAAAGTGCCACCTGTGGCCTCTAAAACCTCTTGCAAGCCTGAGTGGATGCTTTCGTCGTCGCGCAACTCTATGCGGGGGCTGTCAAAGCCCTCCGCATTTAAGCGTTTGCAGTCGTCGGGACTACGGCAAGAAGCAAATACACGCCAGCCACGGGCGCGCAAGTTGCGCGCTGCTGCAAGACCAATTCCGGACGAGCAGCCGGTGATCAAGATGGATTTCTGTGACATCGAAGCCCCGTCGCGAAAAAAGTTTTCCGCAACTTAAGAGCTCGGTCAGTTAGACGCCACAAGCATTTTGCTTGCCATCCACCCGATTCGACCTGTGTCGCTGTCCTTGAGCTTGACCCAGCCGGATCCATTCTCGCGCAACACTTCCACTTCGCGATCTCGCGGCAGCACCATTAGCACAGCATAAGATGTGCCAGGACCGCCTCGCATGTTCACGCGGGAACCGCGAACGCGTCGCAGATCGGTCGGGTTTTGTGTTTCAAGTGCTAAAGCGAGCGAGTCTTGCGCAGGTGCATCGGTCACGGTCGGCTTCAGAAGCACGGGAGCGCCAGGTGTGGTGAAGGATTGTAGGCCTGTGACTAGAGAGGCCACGACCACTTGTTGCGCCGCGCGGGATGTGTCGGTTGCTGGCAAATCAGCGGTGTCCACAGACATCATCACAGGCATGGCAGCACCCTCGATTTCTCGAGGCGTAGCAGACGCCTGAACAATCGGCACAGACAGCGACGCCCGCGCCGGAACAGGCGCGTCGTCAACATGAATTGGTGGCTTCTTTTCAGCTACTTGGGCCCGCGTCTTTGGTTCAAAATCCGAACCGCCGCTGAGCTCCCAAAATACAAAGCCGAGAAATGCAAAACTAATGATTACAAACTTATTCACTTAATCAACCCCCGAGGGAATCACCCGCACTCACAACACTGTCGCATTACAGGATCAAACAAAGGTTTACACTGCGCACATCATAACACGTCGGGGAAAAAATCGCGAGTGTTCCCTCGCATCTGCTTTACCGGCGCATCGGCAAAAGCTATCAGCGGGGTATGACTGACCTGATCGACGACGACGAACTCCCGACCCAGAATGTGACCGAACCGCTGCGGCGGGCGATTGGTGATCGCTACCTGACCTATGCGCTAAGCACGATTATGCACCGAGCTTTGCCGGACGCTCGGGATGGGTTGAAACCTGTTCACCGACGTATTCTCTATGCAATGCGCGAACTCAAGCTTAGTGCGACGGGCGGCTTCCGGAAATCGGCGAAGATTTCCGGCGACGTAATGGGCAACTACCATCCGCATGGTGACGCTGCAATTTACGACGCCATGGCGCGTTTGGCGCAGGACTTTAATGTGCGGTATCCGCTAGTCGATGGTCAGGGGAACTTCGGAAATATCGACGGCGACAATCCAGCGGCGAGTCGATACACAGAAGCGCGAATGACTTCCGTTGCCGAGGCTCTGCTGGACGGGCTTAACGAAGATGCCGTTGATTTTAGGGAAAACTATGACGGCACGTTAAGCGAGCCGGTGGTTTTGCCAGCAACATTTCCCAACCTTTTGGCCAATGGATCCAGCGGCATTGCCGTGGGCATGGCCACCAATATTCCGCCGCATAATATCAGCGAGCTCTGTGACGCCTGTCTGCATATGATCAAAACGCCGGACGTGCGCGAAGACACGCTACTCAACTATGTGCCGGGGCCGGACTTTCCGACCGGGGGGGTACTCGTTGAGCCTCCGGAAAGCATTGCGCGGGCCTACCGTACCGGGCGTGGTTCGTTCCGATTGCGTTGTAAATGGGAGAAAGAAGATCTTGGGCGTGGGCAGTGGCAGATTGTGGTCACCGAGATTCCCTATCAAGTTCAAAAATCTAAACTGATCGAGAAACTGGCAGAGGTTATCCAGACCAAAAAGGTACCGATCCTTGCGGATGTGCGGGATGAGTCGGCGGATGACATTCGCGTGGTTCTGGAGCCCAAGAGCAAAAATGTGGAGCCGGATGTGCTCATGAATATGCTCTATCGCAGCAGTGATCTGGAGATTCGATTCTCGTTGAATATGAATGTCTTGATTGATGGTGTGACGCCAAAAGTCTGCTCCATGAAAGAGGCTCTGCGGGCATTCTTGGATTTCCGGCGTGAGGTTTTGATCCGGCGCTCCAAGCACCGGATGGAAAAGATTGATCACCGGTTGGAAGTGCTGGAAGGTTTCATCATTGCATTCCTCAACCTGGATCGGGTGATCGATGTCATCCGCTACGATGATGCGCCCAAGCAGGCGTTGATGGCGGAAAATTGGGATCTGGATCATCCGCGCGCGACGGACGAGAAAGACTACAAATCGCCACTACCCGGTTCCGGCGAGACGCAGCTCACTGAGGTGCAGGCCGAGGCAATTCTCAATATGCGACTGCGCAGTTTGAGACGTTTGGAAGAGTTGGAACTGGTTCGTGAGCGCGATGTGCTTCTGGAAGAACGCGCTGGAATCGTTGCGCTTTTGGGCAGTGGCGATCTGCAATGGCTGCGCATTTCCGAGCAGCTGAAAGAGGCCAAGAAAACCTTCGGGAAAGACTATGAAGGTGGCGCGCGGCGTACGGTGTTCTCTGATGCGGCTGAGGTTGAAGAGGTGCCGATTGAGGCGATGATTGATCGGGAACCGATCACGATTGTTTGCTCTCAGATGGGCTGGATTCGGGCTATGTCTGGCCACATTGATCTGACGCGTGAGTTGAAGTTCAAAGACGGTGACGGTCCCAGATTTATCTTCCATGCGGAGACGACGGACCGGCTTTTGATGTTCGGCTCCAACGGGCGGTTCTACACGCTGAGCGCGGCGAATTTGCCGGGCGGACGTGGCATGGGTGAGCCGGTTCGGTTGATGGTGGATTTGCCAAATGAGGCTGAAATCATTGACATTTTTGTGCATAAAGCCGAGCGTAGACTGCTGGTGGCCAGTAGCGCAGGTGATGGTTTTGTCGTGCCAGAAAAAGACGTGATTGCGCAGACGCGAACCGGAAAACAGGTGTTGAACGTTAAAGACGACAACCGCGCGATGATCTGCCATCCGGTGGCGGGCGATCATGTGGCTGTGGTGTCCAAAAATGGCCGTTTCCTGGTGTTCCCGATTTCTGAGATGCCGGAACTTGGGCGCGGAAAAGGTGTGCGAATTCAGAAGTATAACATGGCGCGCGGGCGTCAGGGTACGCTGGAGTTGGATGGCGGGCTGTCTGATATTACCACGTTTGAATGGGAAAACGGCCTGACCTGGTCAATGGGCGGTAGCGGAAAAACGCGGCATGAGCCGGATCTGTCTGATTGGCTCGGGAAACGGGCCGGAGTGGGCAAGAAAGCCCCCTATGGTTTCCCCAAAGACTACAAGTTCGACACATAAATTTCGGGGGCCGTTGCGCCCCCGTTTTCGTTGAAAAGGCACGTCGGTATTACGTCGGTATCGCGACTGCTTTGCGGAGGTGCGCGGTTTTGGTGAAAAGCGACAGGCGCAACGGTCACAGGGATCACGAACCGTTGCGATTCTGCGCGCATGGGTTGAGTGTTCAGGGGCTGGGCAAAATCCCGAGACGCGGCTCAGTAAGCGAAGTCACGACAATACGTCCATCCGCCAAGTTAACAGCGCCGGTTGTTAGGGCATAGGCGCCGGACGGGTCTTGCAATGTCTCAATGACAGCGCCGCTTTCGTCCATCTTCAAGATGAAGCCGTACCGTGTTGGCGCAGGTTTCAGTGCGTCTGGCAACCGCATCACCACCCGCCGCATGAAGGGTTTGTCTGACAGTTTGTCCATGATGTCGTTGCGTGGGCTGACAAGGCCGATCCAGAATGTGCCGTCTTCCGCGTTGTTGATGTTGTCGGGAAAGCCGGGAAGATTATCCATTATCACTTCGCCGGGGCTGCCATCCGTTGGGAAACGCCACACGCGATAGTCGCCTGTTTCGATCACGAAGACCGCATCGTCTGCCGCGTTTACTGCGACGCCATTGGCAAAGGTCAGCCCATCGGCAAAGATTGTCGTCTGCATTGTAGCGGGGTCGTATTTTAGAACCCGTCCATTTGCAGAGTGTTCGACAAGGTCAAGTACCGATGCGGCCAAGGTACCGCCGTTGGACTGCGCGCCAAAGCGTGTGGACGCATCCGAAAAATAAATGACCCCATCTGACGTCACGTCGAGATCATCGGCATAAAGAATGGGGCTATCGTCGACGGTCTTATTGGCCAGCAGAGTAACGCCCCCATCACGGTCTATAGAGAGGAGGCCGCGGTAGGCGTCCGCGACAATAAGTGTGCCGTTTTGGTCAAATTCGATGCCAAGAGGGCGTCCATTGGTTTTGGCAAATACGTCAACGGAGTTGTCTGGGCCGATTCTGAGAATTTCGCCGTCATGGCTTGCGACATAGATCATTCCATCGGGGCCAATGTCAGCGTCTTCAGGGCCAACGCGCGTGCCCAAATCCACCATGGTGAGATTTGCAAGTTTTTCATTTGCGACAAAGTCGCCTGTGTAGCCGGAGTTGTCTGGAGCGTGCCAAGACTTCGGTTCAACGGAAACAGGCCAGAAAGCCAGGTAAAGCAGCAATAATATTGTGGCGGCCCCAACAGTTCTGAAAACGATTTTCATTTCGAAGGTCCTTGCGTGAAAATGGGTGTTTCGCAAATTTTATTTTTGAGCGCGGAGGCGTAGGGATCAAGTGGGGTTAGACTGCGGGTGCAGATTCCAACGTCCTCAAATCTCAAAAGCTTGGCGGCAAGTCTAAAGGCAAGAATCTCCGAAATCGCCACTTCCGTAGCAAGGGACTTTTAGGTCCTCGACAGAAGTGAAGAGGTGGTGAAATGTCAGACTGGATCAAGAATGGTGCCGAAACGGCATATTGGGACGCTTGTCGCAATGAAGCTGATGGTACCTATTTAGTGGAAGGGTGCTGGGCTTGGAGGGATGACGAGGAGCCTTCTGACAGCGTTTCCTTCAAGGTAACCTCTTCTGATGGCCAGAAAGAGGTTGAGGTTATTCAGGCGCTGAACACCCAATACATCGACTGGTGCGCGGCGAGTGGTTTCAGGCCGCGCAAAACTTATGCCTTAGAAGGCCTCACGGATACACTGGAAGGACGTGCGATAGACTTGCGAGCTTGATCGCTCGTTTACTGCGGCGTCCTATTCGCCAACTATCCTATTCGCCAACTAGATGGCTCCGCCCGCGGATACAGCCCCCCGCGGCATGTCCCCAAAAGGGTTAGGTGATGATCAGCCCGTCATCCAGCGAGAGCATGTCAGCAAGGCTTCAGTTTTTCCATCAACTCTAACCGTTCTTGATGCGGTAGTGTCTCCAAAAAGTCGGCTGGGCGCGTGAGCGGGACAAATGCGCCGTCCGAAGATGTTTGTATCCAAGTCGCGACGGGCAGGCTGTCGTTCAAAGGGCCAGTTAAACAGCCGCCAGTGATCCCAACGCTCAAGGTGCCAGTGCCAGTAACGCTCTGTTCTTGTAGGGCTTTGATCTGATCCTGAACTGCCGACAGTTGTGCCGCGCTAGCTGGGTCAAAGCCAAAGACGTAGATTACCTGATCGGCAGCGGGTACCAGCGACCCGGTTCCAGTTGAAATTGTGAGAGGTACTGTTGTGCCCACTGGGGGCGCGGTGTTTGTGCCGTTCGGCGTAAACCCAAAAAACAACTGCGCATCGCCGTCTGCTAGGCGCAACACCTCAGGCACGCCGATAGCAATTGCTATGTCGCTTGCGGCGGTTTCCAACGGATCAAGCCGCGCCGCGGCGATTAGGCCGCTGGGGAAAGCGGAGCTGCATCCAGTCACAAGTAAAAAGGCAAGACCGGTAAGAAAGATTGGTTTTAACATTTCAATTGACCTCGTTGTGGGTGTATGTAAAAAATTCAATAATTAATGTTTAACATTAAGTAATGGGCGATAAAGAATGAAAGTTGATGAAAAATCTGTTGTGCATTCTGCAACCCTGTTGGGGTATGTGCTGCTGCTAATTTTGGTTGCTCTAGTGGGGGCTGCGGCTGCGGTGATCATTTGGCTCTTTGTTGACGTGCAGCAGCTCGGCTACATGCTCGCAGCTGGAGTAGGCTACGAAAGCGATGCCTTGAAGACGTGGCAAGCCTTTGCTTTGTCGCTGATTTTGCTGGTCCAAATTGGCATTTGGATCGCGGTTGTTTCCCAAGGTAGAAACATCTTCACGGCGCTTACGCGCGTTGCTTTGAGCGACGCGAGCACTGCCGCGGGTAAGGTAGCGCGGTTGTTGTGGGCCATGTTGGCTTGGGGAATCGCGGGGCATACCATCGCAACAGTTGTCGCAACGTGGCATTTCCCCGAAGGCACGAAGGCGCTTGAGGTCTCCTTAGGGTCGACTGAAATATCGATCGCAATCGCGGCTTTGCTTGCCACGTTCATGTCACGTGCTTTTGTGTTGGGTGCCGCCTTGTGGCAAGACCATCAGCAGGTGATTTGAGATGCCCATTGTCGTGCGCCTAGACGTCGCTTTGGCACAGCGTAAAATGACCTCCAAAGAGCTTGCAGCGAAGATTGGAATCTCAGAACAAAATCTGTCCGTGCTGCGGTCTGGCCGGGCGCGAGGTGTTCGCTTTAATACGCTGGATGCGATTTGTCAGGAGCTGGATTGCCAGCCTGGTGATCTGTTGGAGTACGTGAGGCAATGAGTGCACAGGCGCATTTGGATGGAGCGGAGGATTCGCAGCTGTTTATTTGATGTCCTGTTGCGAGAGGGCAGTCGATCGTTGGGCAGAGATTGTAAGTTCACTTAATGGGGATCGCCTGCAGCCAAACGCCACCCTCTGGCCGCAATGTTAGGATCATAACCGGCTTGGGCGGCTTGCCCTCAACCAGATCAAAGCGGAAGCGCTTAAGCAATGTGGCGAGCACAATCACCGCCTCCTGAATGGCAAAGCTTGCGCCGATGCAGATGCGGGGGCCGTCGCCGAAGGGCAGGTAGGCGTAGCGGTCGACGGCTTTGCGGTCGGCAAAGCGCTCCGGTTTAAAGGCGTCGGGTTCGTCCCAGAGCAAGCGATTGCGCTGCAATGTGTAGATCGGGATCATGACGGTGTCGCCTGGGCGGATTTCGCGGGCGCAGAGCGTGTCATTTGTCTGTGCGGTGCGGGAGATGATGCCCGCCGGGGGGTAGAGGCGCAGGGTCTCGTCGATGATCTGACGTACGAATGTCAGCTGCATGGCCTGGTCGCCGGTGATCGGGCCATCATCGCAGATATCGGCAATCTCAGCACGGGCTTTGCTTTGCTCCTCTTGATCAAAGGCGCAGAGATAGAGTACCCAGGCGAGCGTGAGTGCGGTGGTCTCATGGCCGGCAACAATGAAGGTCAGCAGGTTGTCCCGCAGCTCGGCAGTGTTCATGGTCTTTTTGGTTTCGGGATCCACGCCTGCTAGAAGCAGATCAAGCAGGTCCGGCGTGTCTTTGGCGCCGCGTGCCTTTCGGGCTTCAATCGCTGTATCGGCAACGGTTTTCATGTCACCCAGAGCGTTTCCGGACATCATGCGGCCGGGGCGCGGCACCCAGTCGGGCACGCCCAGCATATCCAGTAGCGAGATTTTGCCCGCCTCAGCGATGTAGTCGTCGATCGCTTGATGTACTTTGGAGCTGTCAAAGCTGCCGTCCCCAGAAAAAGTCACCTCGCTGATCACATCGAAAGTGGTCTGCACCATCTCGCTCATCATATCGACGGCATGGGTACCTTGGCCGGCGATGCGGTCGGCGGCGCGGTCAGCCGCTTGTGCCATGACCGGGGCGAGGTTTGCGATGTTTCGGTGGGTGAACACAGGGGCGGCGGCGCGACGTTGCCAGCGCCAGTGGGCACCTTCTGCAATAAAGAGGCTGTCGCCAATCGCAGGGCGCAGGATGTTTTTGGTGGCTTTGGATTTTGGGTAGTCGTCGACTTTTTCCAAAAGGATGCGCCGGATGGCACCGGGGTCCATCACCATGTGCCAGCGCAATCCCGTGCGGCCGGAGACCATTGGTTGGCGCACAGCCAATTCAGGCAGGATCGAGAGCAGATTGCTGCGCGCGGCTTTGAGGGAGCCAAACAGGCCAAGTGGTTCGGTCGCAAGAGCGGCATGAACTGGAAGCGGTTTGGCGGTGCTGGTGGCGGCGGGCTTAGGCATCATATTCTCCTTACGTATCAGAGTAGGTGAGAGATCAGTGCGCTTAAAGCCTTTGATTGCGCGCGCAGGGGCAATCCGATATGCCAACGGCTAATTATTGAGGAAGAGTGGCGGAGAATAATGCCCATGTTCAGACTGGTTGCATGCATCGTGGCGATGGCCGCGCTGGTGTCGTGTACGGCGCCGACCAAGGACGTTACTGACGAGGTGCTGGATCTGGGCGATTTTGTGCTTGGTCACAATATCGTCGTGGCACCGGACATCAAAAAAGGGCCTTTGTCGCGTGAAGCGGATACCGAGGCCTTCATTGCCAGCATGAAAAACGCGATTGATGCGCGCATGGGAGCGTCTCGATATGATGGCACGCGGCTGGTGCATTTTGGGGTAAACATCAACGGCTATGCACTGGCGCAAAAGGGCGTTCCACTGTTGTTGCAACCCAAATCCGCGATCATCCTAACTGTGACTGCATGGGATGATCGTGCCGGGGCCAAGTTCAATGAAGAAGCCAAAGAGGTTTTCGTGCTGGAAACCTTCACCGGTTCCAGCCTGTTCGCCTCGAGCGGCTTTTCGATGACGGCAGAGGAACAGATGGCCAATCTGACCTACAATGCCGCGCGGCAGATCGAGAAGTGGATGCACGAAAACCGGGCTTGTCTGGTAGATGATGTGTCCAAAGAAGATTTGGAAAATTGTTGGAATGACAACAAGAACGAAGAAATGCGTCGGCAGCTGGAAGAGCAGCGTAACTGATCACAGTAAAGTAAGCTTGATTTTTGGCGCGTAACACCATATGTCGCGCGCGGTAGAGGAAAACGGGCCAATGTGGCCCCACCAAAATTAGAAGGCGCCCGAGATGGCTAAGGAAAAGTTTGAGCGCAGTAAACCGCACTGCAACATCGGCACCATTGGTCACGTTGACCACGGTAAAACCACGCTGACCGCTGCGATCACCAAGCAGTTTGGTGACTTCAAAGCG
>Ga0189290_100134_pt1 | contig 53996 bp, 43 predicted proteins | sample UW140minimetaG_FD_130318 | JGI IMG/M metagenome (GOLD analysis project Ga0189290, IMG submission 130318) | Marine microbial communities from the Costa Rica Dome - UW140 mini metaG | ecosystem: Environmental > Aquatic > Marine > Oceanic > Photic zone | place: Costa Rica: the Eastern Pacific...
AGCAAAGAAAATAGGAAAGGAGACCCAAGCATTGACCGCGTCATAAACAACGACGCATAACTGAAGGTGGGTCAAATCTCGGTGAAAATACCGGGTCAGTTCTCAGTGACAATCAACACTGCAAGCCAAAGCCATTCTTGACGGACAGGCAATACAGATGCGCGAGGTTCGATCCGCGCTTGAGCTTATGGGGGTCGCGGCAGGAACAGCGTTTACCGTGGACGCATTGCTAGGCCTAGTTTGAATGTGAGTGGTGAAATGCTATCCACGTCAAGTGACCGCGCCCTCAAACAGAGCAAGTCCTCATTGATTGAACAATCGGCGTTGGCTCATCATTGTTCTTGCCGAACTAAGAGGCCTTTTTGAATGCAAGTTCAACTCAATGGACAAAAGTTCGACCAACTTGATTTACTGACCGAGATTGCTGACGCTCTGTACTGTCCAACTTGGGACAATCATAGTCGTGATGGACATCTGGAAGCGATCAAGTGCCTGCAAGAAGACACAAAAATGGCGCCAGAACTTTTTGAGTATCTTGCCCGAGCTAGTGCTTTGTTTGACGAGCATCGCAAAACCGACACGCTCAGCTTGGTCATGCGAGACGGGGGGCAGAGCGCTAGTTTGGCGGACGCGATCATCGCCCAAGTGCCTGAGCATACGCGGTACATCTACCATGGAACCACGTCAGGCAACTTAGTGGGGATTTGGGAAGCGGGATTGAAACCACATTTTGGATCGGTTTGGGATGGCCAAGTTGAGGCCGACTATCTTCGCTCGGGTGTGTTCTTCGATCAGACTTGGCGTGGAGCTATGGATTGGGCGATGGTTGCTTGTTCAAAGTCAAACTCGAACAACGCGGTGCAGCGAGAGAGGCCTGCGGTCCTCCGGATACCAAGAGCAGGGCTGCGTAAAGAGACCGACGTTCGTGCAGCCAAGCCAAGGTGCCTCGTTGTGCGAGGAGACGTAGAAATGTCAAATGCACATTACTTCTGCGGAGAGCAGCAGGGAATTCCAGTTTGGAAGCCGTTGAGTACGCACGACCGAAAGTGAGCGATCATGTCGCTTGGAAAGGCGCGATGGTCGCTTGCATTCCGGTAAATGCTACTGGTACATGAGGGCCATTCAGCGGCGTTCATTTCGGCATAAAAATAAGGGGTTTTAGGTGTCTGAGGCGGAGTTCAAATCTCTTTGCGCTTAGCTTCTTATGCGCCGGAGTACGAAAACACCACTGAGCGTTACAGTATTTTGAACCAATCACCGTCTAGCAGTAGGCATAAGCCGCTAAAAAGAAAAGCTTTTGCCGCAACATCCGCACCGCTCCTAGGCTCCGCCAACTCCGGTATCAGCATTTGAAATGCTAGTAGCTAGGTTCATCTCCCGCTCTAGCACATGGTTCTCGCGACTTGAAAACTGACATTCACCGAAAAGAAAGTCTCCGACCAATCACTTGAAGCCCACTTTCGGCGCAAATTTCGCCACACAAAGTGCCACACATTTTTCCTTACAGACAGGAGGAGATAAGGCCTAAAGCATTGATAATATTAATTATTCAGAACTTGGCGACCCCGGCAGGATTCGAACCTGCAACCTGCCCCTTAGGAGGGGGCTGCTCTATCCAGTTGAGCCACGGGGCCTTGCATCGGGGTTCTAGCGCCCGCTTGGGTATTTGTCATCCAGCGAATTGCTAAAACGTACCGTTCAGATATACGCCTCAAAAGCCGCAACCACCTGTTCATAGACCTCACGCTTGAACGGCACGATGTTGGCCACCAGCTGATCTGCAGGCAGCCACCGCCACTCAGAAAACTCCTGATGATCCAGCGCGATATTGACCTGATCGTCTTGCCCATGAAACCGCATCAAATACCACTTCTGCTTCTGACCGCGGTATTTGCCTTTCCAGATGCGCGACACAATCTCAAGCGGCAGATCATACGCAATCCAACCCTCAGTCTCGGCCTCTATGGTCACCAACGCGGCTGACACCCCGGTCTCTTCTTCAAGTTCCCGCAACGCCGCTGCGCGCGGTTCCTCACCTTTGTCGATCCCACCCTGCGGCATCTGCCAAGCAGGTTCCTGGCTGTCGATGCGCTGCCCAACAAACACGCCGCCCGCGGCGTTCACCAACATCACGCCAACATTTTTGCGATAGGGCAGTTTTTCGAACTCTTCAGGGGCCATGCGCTCACTCCAGACAGACTCTTCTCAACCGTCCTACCCAAGCTCCCGCTGCCGCGCAATTCACATTCCACAAGTATCCCGGGTGAGCGTCCAAGACGCGAGGGCAGCGCCCTCAAACCAAAACGGGCGCCCCACTCGGGACGCCCGTCATCACTGCCATTTCACATGACTTACTCTTTGGGACCCAGCGCCGACAGACCGGTCAGAATGTCGAGCGCATAGGCAAGCTGATAATCCTCTTCGCGCAGCTTGGCGGCTTCTTCCGCCTTGGCACGGTCTTCCTCGATCTGACGCACCTCATCCTCAGACAGGCTATCGTTGTTGAGGCTGCCGCGAAGATCCGCCTCGGAGCGGGTCCGACGTGCGCCATCCTCTTCTTCCTCCGGCGTCGCTTCCACACGGCGCGGCTGCTCCACAACAATGTCCGGGCTCACGCCCAGCGCCTGAATTGAGCGACCTGACGGCGTGTAATACCGCGCTGTGGTCAGGCGCATAGCACCGTCCCCGCGCAGCGGCATCACCGTCTGAACAGAGCCTTTGCCAAAGCTCTTGGTGCCCACAACAATGGCGCGACGGTGATCTTGCAGCGCACCCGCCACAATCTCGGATGCAGAGGCAGAGCCCCCGTTGATCAGCACCACAATTGGCTTGCCTTCCGCCAAATCGCCAGGCTGCGCATTATAGCGCTCGCCATCCTCAGGGTTGCGGCCTCGGGTCGAAACAATCTCACCCTTTTCCAGGAACTCGTCGGAGACTTTGATAGCTTGGGTCAACAAACCACCCGGGTTGTTGCGCAGATCCAGCACAATCCCGTTCACGTTTTCCATACCGCCCAGCTCTTCAACCTGCTTCTGAAAGCCATCAATCAGGTTTGGTGTGGTCTGGTCATTAAACGTCGTGACACGCAAGACCACGCTATCACCTTCAGTGCGAGTCCGCACCGCGGTCAGCTTGATGGTGTCACGCACAATGGTCACATCAAACGGCTCTGGTTCACCTTCGCGCACCACAGTGATCACAATCTCGCTGCCCACAGGGCCGCGCATCTTCTCAACCGCTTCGTCCAGGGTCAGGCCAAGCACGCTTTCGCCATCCACATGGGTGATAAAATCACCCGCTTCCATGCCAGCCGCATCCGCAGGGGTGTCATCAATCGGAGAGACAACTTTCACAAAGCCCTCTTCTTGTGTCACCTCAATGCCAAGGCCACCAAATTCACCCCGTGTCTGCACACGCATGTCGTCGGCGTCATCCGGGCTAAGATAGCTGGAATGCGGGTCCAGCGAGGTCAGCATGCCATTGATGGCGGCTTCGATCAGATCAGCATCGTCCACCTCTTCCACATATTGAATGCGGATGCGCTCAAAAATGTCGCCAAACAGGTCAAGCTGTTCATAGACATTAGACTTTCGAGCACTTTCCTCTGCCAAAAGTGGCCCGGCCACCTGTGTGGTGACCAACAATCCGGCCACAATGCCTCCCGCAGCCGCGGCGACGAATTTCTTCATAGACTTATCCATCCTCATTCGTTTGGAACCACAAATCCGGGTCCACAGGCGCTTTGCCTTCTCTGACCTCTATATAGAGCGTTTCTGAGCGCGCATTGCCAGAGCCTTCACCAGACTGTGAGAGAATTGCGCCACTTTCCAGCCCATTTCCTCCCATCAGGCCAATTGGTGCACCTTCTGGAATCACTTCTCCGGCATCCCCGTAAACCTGCGCCAAACCTCCTAACACAAAGAGTACGCCAGGTTGGGGCTCAAGGATCATCACATTCCCGTAGTCCAGGAGCGGCCCACGATAACGGATCGTCGCCGCCGTGGGCGACACCACCAAAGCGCTTGGTCGCGTCGCCAGCACCAAACCAGGCCGGCGGATGCCTGCCGCGTCCGCTTCTCCGGCTCTGCGCAATACATTGGCCTCAACCGGCAAGCGCAAGCTGCCCTTGCGATCCATCACATCCGGCAGGTCAATCTCGGCCATGCCCTCCACCTGCAATTCTACCAAAGCGCTGGCAAACCCTTCCAACGTTTCGGTGAAGGCTATCATCAGAGCGGTTTGAACCGGATCTTCAATAAAGCGTTTGGGCAAATCGGTGCGATCAGCAATCGCCTTGGACAGCTCAGTACGTGCGCTCTGTGCTCCTTCTAACCCGGTCTGAAGCGTTTCGGCCGCACCTTCTTGCAGATCACGTAGAATGGTGACTTCTTCCAAATCCCGCCGCAGCGCGGAGGCACTCTTTTCCAAGGCCGGCGTCACATCTGCCAAAATCATGCCAGATCGTGCTGTGCCCATCGGTCCACCGGGGTGCACCATGATCACCTCAGGCGGGCCTTTCCCCATGCTTTGCAATACCCCCAAGAGACGGGCAATCTCCGCCTCCTGCGCCTTGAGCTGCTTGGATAGCTGCGCCTCGCGAATTGCCGCGCGTCTCAAACCCGCCCGCAAGGCGGTCAACCCTGTCTCATAAGCCTGCACCACGCCGGTCAGGGATTTCACGCGGTCACGCCCGCCTTTGGCCTTGGTTAAAGCCACCGAGGCCGCCTCAAGCTGATCCACAGCCTCCCGCGCCGCCACACTCGGATCAGGCTCAGCCCAAGCCGGTACCGCCATCAGCGCTATAGACGCCGCCAGGATATGCCCGCGCAAAGCCCTCAAACGATCAGGCTCTCTCCGGTCATCTCGTCCGGCTGCTCCAATCCCATCAGCTGCAACAGGCTTGGCGCCAAATCGGCCAACCGCCCGGCCTGCAACCCGGCGCCTGCCGGCCCGTTCACCAGCACCACAGGCACAAGATTCGTCGTGTGCGCCGTATGCGGCCCGCCGGTTTCTGGATCGACCATGACCTCGCAGTTGCCGTGATCTGCGGTGACAATCATCGCGCCACCCACTTTTTCCAACGCCGCGCGTACCTTGCCAAGCCCACGATCTACCGCCTCACAGGCCGCCATTGCCGCTTCAAGGCTTCCGGTGTGGCCCACCATGTCAGGATTGGCAAAATTGGTCACAATCAGATCGTAGCCATGTTCAATGGCCGCCACAAATTTCTCGGTGACCTCATCTGCACTCATTTCCGGCTGTAAGTCATAGGTCGCCACCTTTGGCGACAGAGGCATAAACCGGTCCTCGCCCTCAGCAGGCGTCTCTGCGCCGCCGTTCAGGAAGAAGGTCACATGCGGGTACTTCTCGGTCTCCGCGAGTCGGAACTGTGTCTTACCCTGTTTGGCCACCCACTCGCCCAGCGTGTTCTTGATTTCCTGCTTGGGATAAGCCGTGGTCATGTAGCTGTTGTGCTGATCCGAGTAATTGACCATGCCCAGGACCGCAGTCCAATCGGGACGCACCGATACATCAAACGCATCAAAATCCGGCTGCGCGAGCGCCGCCAAAATCTCCCGCGCCCGATCGGCTCGGAAGTTCAAGCAAAAGAACCCGTCGCCATCTTTGGCTCCGGCATAGTCTCCAATCGACGTTGCCACGATGAACTCGTCGCTCTCATCGCGCGCATAAGCCGCTTCCACCGCCGCAACACCATCTGCCGCGGTATGTTCTGCTTCGCCTGTCACCCAAGCGCCATAGGCCTGAGACACCCGCTCCCAGCGGTTGTCCCGATCCATCGCATAATAGCGTCCAGTCACCGTGCCAACCTTGGCGCCATCTGGCATTTGCGCCTGCAGGGTTTGGAAATACTGCAACGCAGATTTCGGCGCCACATCACGGCCGTCCGTCACCGCATGCAGCACCACCGGCACACCGGCATCCGCGACCGCCTTCATTGCGGCCACCACATGGGTGATATGTCCATGCACCCCGCCGTCAGACACCACGCCCATCAAATGCGCCGTGCCACCTGTATCTTTGAGTTTGGTGATAAACGCCTGCAGCGCGGCATTCTCAAAAAACGAGCCGTCCTCGATGGCCAGATCAATCTGCCCCAGATCCATCGCCACCACACGGCCCGCGCCAATATTGGTGTGTCCCACCTCGGAGTTGCCCATCTGCCCGCTTGGCAGGCCAACGTCTGGCCCATGGGTGATCAGAGTCGCAGACGGACCATCCGCCATCATCGCATCAAAGTTGGGCGTTTTGGCAAGATAGGGCGCATTGGCCTCGGTTTGATCAGACAGCCCCCAGCCATCCAGAATGCACAATACAACGGGCTTTGGCGCCATGGTCACTTGCTCCAATAGGTAGATCGGCCTCACTTACAGGCGTTCTACAGCGCAGGCTGCTGCGAAGGAACCGGTTTTTGGGGCTGTTGGGTCGAAAGACCCGGCTGAACGGGGACATGCGACCAGCTCCCGCCGCCCAGACGAACATCTCCCCGAGATATTTGTGGCCAGATGAAGCAAACCGGGAGTTACCGCCGCCCCTCGCGCAGCCAACCCATCAGGATGAACCCAGACGCCAAAAGCAGCACCAGCCACCCCGGCAACAGCGGCGCGCGTGCCACATCCAGCGTCTCAAACGCCTCCCTCGGTGTCAGCCCAATCCAGTTGCGCCCCGCCGCGGGTCGACCTTCGCGCACATTGCGCACGCCCGGCATGCCGTCCTCCAGCATCAGCACCCCACCACGCGTGTTCTCCAGCAACGGCGTCAGCGGCTCGGCACTGGCAATCGTGGTCTCAAACTCACGCGGCGCTGCAGGACCAAGACCCACAACCGTTTCCATGTCGCCTTGCGTCAGGCGGTAAAGCCCCATTTCCGGCCCCTCGTAGGTGGTCTCAAACTGCCCCGGCGTGATTTCGCGCATCTCAAGCGTCACCGCCTCGCCACTCGGCGTGGTAATGGTCACCGGCCCAACTGCCTCTTCCAGACTGCGCCGCACAATCCGCAAGGTCTGTCCGGTGGGTTCCGCCCCTAATGCCTCTTCTTCCAGCTCCGGCTCACCCATCATCCAATGGGCCAGCCGCCGCAACAGCTCCAACTGCGGTCCACCGCCCTCGTATCCCCGCGCCCAAAGCCAGGCATGGTCGGACGCCAAAAGCGCCACGCGACCTTCCTCAACACGGTTCAGCACCAAGAGCGGCCGATCCTCGCTACCGGTCATCAACACATCGCCCGCGTCCGGCGTCACTTCAATCTGGCGCAGCCACCGGCCCCAGGTCTCCTGCTCCGGCAAACATGCCGTCACCGGATGGCGCGCGCCAATCTCTGAAACCACTGGCGCATAGGCCTCCTCCACCACCCGCGCCGTTGGGCTGGCAGGTAAGACTTCAGCCAAAGGCGAGCGGTAAATACTGTCTGCCGAGGCGTAATCCGGCCCCGCCGCAACCAGCACAGCCCCGCCTTTGCGCACATAATCCGCCACGTTTTCCAAGTACAAAGACGGCAGAATTCCGCGCCGCTGATACCGGTCAAAGATGATCAGGTCGAAATCCTCAACCTTCTCCAGAAACAACTCCCGCGTTGGGAAAGCAATCAAGGACAGCTCACTCACCGGCACGCCATCCTGCTTCTCCGGAGGCCGCAGAATGGTGAAATGCACCAGATCCACGCTGGCATCCGACTTCAGCAGGTTGCGCCATGTGCGCCCACCCGGATGCGGCTCGCCAGACACCAACAGCACCCGCAGTCGATCCCGCACACCATTAATCTGTACAAGCGCGGCGTTGTTGCGATCGGTCAATTCGCCCTCGGCCATCGGCACCGAGAACTGGATCACATTACGCCCGCCATGGGACAGCGTCACCGGCAGATCAATATCGCGATCCAAAGGCACAGAGAACCGCTGCGGCGCATCGCCATCAATGGAAATATCCACCTCAACCCGATCCACGTCAGTGGGGGCCGCCCCCGTGTCCTCAATCCGCAGGGTCAACGTCACCGGCTCGCCCAGAATGGCAAAGGCCGGGGCGTTTTTGATGCTCAACCGCCGGTCCCAATCGCCCGCCCGGCCGGATTGCAGCAGGTGAAATGGTGCTGGCAAGTCGGGTGCACGCTCCATGTCATGCACTTGCCCATCGCTCAACGCGACGATGCCTGCAATCCGCCCACGCGGCTCCTGCGCCAACGCTTCAGACAGCGCCGCCATCATCTCCGTGCCGCCATCACCATCGGCGTCACGAACATCTACCCGGCGCACTTCGGTATTGTCCCGCGCCGCCAGCCGCGCCTCAAGCGCCGCCGCCGCGTCCTCGGTTTGTGTCTCACGATCACTCAACCGCTGACTGGCTGATCCATCTACCAGCATCAGCACAATATCACTTAACGGCGCGCGGTTCTCGGTCTGCAAAACTGGTCCTGCCAGGGCCGCCAAGATCACCAAACCCGCCGCACCGCGCCACGCCCAACCGGCCAGACCACGCCACAAGGCCACTGAAATTGCCAATGCGCTCAGCACCGCCAGAACCGCCAGAAGCCACAGCGGCACAATCGGATCAAACACCACGCCCGTCATTGGCCCAACCGATCCAGCAACGCAGGCACATGCACCTGATCGCTTTTGTAGTTTCCAGTCAGCACATGCATGATCAAGTTCACCCCAAAACGATAGGCCAGCTCGCGCTGCCGCTCTCCGGCCCGACCGCGCCCCACAGGGAAGAGCGTGTTGCCGCGGGTGTCCACTGCCCAGGCCGCGCCCCAATCGTTGCCGCCAATGACCACCGGCGTTACCCCGTCATTGAGATTGCGAAACGGCATGCCTTCGATCTTCTCTGCATCCGCCAGCGCCGCCTCAACCCAGACATCCCGGCTCATATAGCGCCCCGGAAAATCCTGCAGCAGGTAGAACGTCCGTGTCAGCACATGATCCTCCGGCAATGGGTCAAGCGGAGGTATGTCCAGGCCAGCGGCGAGTTTCTGCAACTTTCGACCTGTCGGACTGCTTGCGCCAAACCGCGCCACATCGCTGTCGCGCGTGTCAAATAGGATCATGCCGCCACTGCGCAAATACGCGTTGAGCTTCCCGTAAGCCTCCCGCGACGGGCTTGGCTGATCCGACGTGATTGGCCAATACAAAAACGGGTAAAACGCCAATTCATCCGTCTCCAGATCAACTGTCACCGGGTCCGCAGGCTCCACCGACGTACGGAAGTAAAGCACATTGCTCAATCCGCGCAGCCCCGCCAGCGCAATGTCATCCACCTCGCGATTGCCCGTGCGTACATGGCCCAGCACGACCTCCTGTGCAGGGCTTGCTGTCGCTGACACCTCCTGCGCAAAACCGTCTGTCGCCGGCAGCATCAACGCCAAAGCCACACCTGCCACCCGCGCCCCCCAAAGCCGTCCGGACACAAACAACGACGCGCAGACATCCAGCGCCAAAATCACCAAGGCCGCGGCAAGGAAATAGCCCGACAAATCGGTCGTGACCGCCCCGCGCAGCCCCTCCACCGGCACTGTCACCGGCCAGGTCGCGGGCGCCAATTCGGTGTCAGGTGCCAACACATGCAGCGCCAAAACCTTCTCGCCATCGCGGTACAAACCAGGCTGCAAATCAGGACCCACGCGTCCTTCGGCCAATGCCTCGCCAGCCACACCAGGCAAGGTTTGCGCATCTTCCAAACGGCCATATCCATCCAGCACCTTCAGCGGCTGCCAGGTTGTGCCTGCCAGTCGCGCCTCAGCCTCTTCGCCCACCGCGCTCAACACCGCCAAACGGTCCAGCATTTGCACAAACAGACCAGACAATGGCAACCCGGACCACTCCGCGTTGGCGGTCACATGCACCAGCACCACCTGCCCTTGGCCCACAGCTTTGCGGGTCACCAGCGGCGTGCCATCGCTCAGGCTGGCAATCACCCGCTCCGACAATGTTGGGTCCGGCTGCGCCATCACCTGTGCCGTTACGGTCACTTCATCTGGCACAGGCAGGCCATAAAATGGGCTATCCACATCAAACGGTGCGAGCGATTTAGGCTCACCCCAACTCATTGCGCCCCCCACACTGCGCCCACCCGCGCGCAAGCGCACCGGCAACAGCGGGTCTTCCTCGGTACGGCTGATCTCACTCGCCGCCAAACGTGGCCCGGCAAAGCGCAGCAGCAAGCCACCGGTTTCCAGCCAGTCAATCATTGCCGCCGTTTCGCCCTCAGACAAGACCGCCACATCCGCCAAAACAATCACATCCGGATTGGCGGGTAGAATGTCTGTCAACGCGCCTTCAATCACATCCGCCGTCGGTACCAAAGCCTGCCGCAGATAATGCAAGGACGACAACAATTGCAGCCCCTCACGGTCTTCCCGCCCGGCGATCAGTGCCACCTCGCGTCGCCGAAGGCTATCATCACTCAAAGCCACAGCCCCCGCCGAACGCACACCCGCAATCTCGAACCGCGTCAGCCGCGCGCGCAGCTCACTTGGCAATACCAGCGCGTTCTCGCTTGACTGCGCGCCTTCTTCAAACACCAGCGGCAGGCTCGCCAAAACCTGCTCTGTGCCGCCCGGATCGGTGCCAATCGCCAGCGCAGTAACCTCCTGCGCAAGCGACACTTCACTGCGCTGCACCCGTATCACCAGCTTGCCGTCCTCGTAAGTAGGCGGCATCAGCGCCATCGCGCCGCGCCCGGTCTGAACCACACGCACGGCCCCTTTATCCTGAAGCGCGGCTAGCAAATCCTCGCGCCCTTCTCGGGCCACGCCGTCCGATAGCCACACCGTGTCAAACCCATCTGCCGTGTCCAAGCTTTCCTCAAACGCGGCCATCGCGGCTGCGTCCGCCGCCCAGGCCATCGGCTCCACGCCCGCCATGCGCGACTTCCACGCATCCGCTTGCAAGAACAACAACGGCTCCGGCGCGCTCAACCGCTGCACCGCCGCCACACGCCCATCTCTTGCCGCTTCGTCCAGCAGTGCCGTAACCATGTCGCGCCGCGCATCCCAATCGGGTGCAGACGCCCAACTCCCATCCATCAGGATCAACAGCGGCCCGCTGCCCGCCTCCCGCGTCTGCGGATTCAGCACCGGCCCCGCCAGCCCGACAATCACAGCCGCCACCGCCAGCATACGCAGAAGCAACAGCCACCACGGCGTGCGATCCGTGACCGTGTCCTCGTCGCTCAGCCCAAGCAGCAGCACCACACCGGGAAACCTCCGCCGGATCGGCGCGGGAGGAATAGCGCGCAAAATCAACCACAACACCGGCAGTGCGATCAGCGCCACCAACACCCAAGGGGCGGTAAATCCTATCGGAAGCCCAAAGATCATCCGCGCCGCTCCAATGCCCGATGCAACCACAACAACGCCGCCTGCGCAGGCTGCGCTGTGCTGTGATGGCCATAGAGCCACCCCGTGGCGCGGCACAGGTCTTTAAGCGCCGCCTGCCGCGCCGCCAACCGCTCCAGGTACCGCAGCCGCAAATCATCCGCCTTCTTAGTGTCGTGGCTCAAACTGCCCCCCATGCTTTCAAAAATCGCGCGGCCCTTATAGGGAAAATCCTCTTCCGCTGGGTCCAAAACCTGCAAACACGCGCCCACGACCCCGCGATCCGCCGCCTTGGTCAGCGCCGCCTGCACGGCGTCAAAATCGCCCATGAAGTCAGACATGAACACCGCCCGCGCATGTGGCAGCATCGCCCGCGCCTCTGGCGTGCCATAGTCCGGCGTCTCGCCGCCGACATCGTCGCGCAAAAACATCTCCGCCAGGCGCAAAATCTGCGCCTCGCCCCGACGGGGTGGCAAATCCGTACCGGTCAACCCGACCCGTTCCCCGCTGCGAATAAGAAGGATCGCCAACGCCAAGGTCAATAGCCGGGCGCGATCCGCCTTCTGCGGTGTTTCCTTATCGCTGGCAAACAGCATCGACGGGGCCGTATCGACCCACATCATCACCGACTGCGCCACCTGCCATTCGCGTTGGCGCACAAACTGCGCATCCGATTTGGCCGACCGCCGCCAATCAATGTGGCGTAGGCTGTCACCGGGCTGCACCGGACGGTACTGCCAGAAATCGTCACCCATACCTGCGCGCCGTCGACCATGCTCGCCCAGCAAAACAGTGCCCGCCAAATGCTCCGCATGTGCCAATAGCGGTGGCAGGCTAGCGGCCTCCGCCTCAGCCTGACTGCGCAGATAGGGCGCTGCGCTCACGCGGCGACTCCAACACTGTCAAACCGCGCCACAGTCTCAGAAATCAGCCCAGCAAGGCTCTCACCCCGCGCCCGCGCCGCAAAGGTCAACGCCATCCGGTGGCTCAGCACCGGACCGGCCATATCAATCACATCCTGTGCATTGGGCGCCAACCGCCCCTGCAACAACGCCTGCGCCCGCACCGTCATCATCAAGGCCTGCGCCGCCCGTGGCCCCGGGCCCCAGGCCACGTTTTCCCGCACGGCGTCAGTGGCGGTTTCATCATCCGGACGACAGGCGCGCACCAGATCGAGGATCAATTCCATAACGCTTTCGCCCACCGGCATCCGCCGCAGTAAGGTCTGTGCCGCAATCAGCTCCTCGGCCGTGAACACCGCATGTGCCTCCTCCTCGGCAACCCCAGTGGTGGCCAGCAGAATATCGCGCTCCGTGTCCCGATCCGGATAGGGCACATCAATCTGCACCAAAAAACGGTCCAACTGCGCTTCAGGCAGCGGATAGGTGCCTTCCTGTTCAATCGGGTTTTGCGTGGCCAAAACATGGAACGGCGCATCCAGCGAACGATCCGCCCCGGCCACCGTCACCTGTTTCTCCTGCATCGCCTGCAACAACGCAGATTGCGTCCGCGGGCTGGCGCGGTTGATCTCATCCGCCATCAAAAGCTGACAGAAAATCGGCCCCGGCACGAATCGGAACTCCCGAGTCCCGCCTTTGCCCTTTTCCAGAACCTCAGAACCCAGAATATCAGCTGGCATCAAATCCGGCGTAAACTGCACCCGATTGCCATTGAGCCCCATCACGGTAGAGAGTGTATCCACCAGCCGGGTTTTGCCCAAGCCCGGCAGGCCGATCAAAAGCGCGTGGCCCCCACAGAGCAAGGCCGAAAGCGTCAGGTCGACAACCTGTTCCTGTCCGATAAAGCGCTTGGTGATCGCCGCCTTGGCCTCCGCCAATTTGCCGCCCAGCTCTTCAATCTCTGCGACAAGGTTGTCCACATCCGCCATACTGTGTCTCCCGTAACTCTACCTGCTTACGTTGACAGTAACGCGCTCAGATGAAATGGCAAAAGCAATGAGGGAACAATTTCCTGTGAAAGTGAACGCAGACACCATCGCCGCCTCCGCCACTGCCGCCGTGAAAGCGCGCGGCCCGGCCCCTGTGCACCTGTGGAACCCGCCCCATTGCGGCAATCTGGACATGCGCATCGCCCGTGATGGCACTTGGTTTTATGAAGGCAGCCCCATCAACCGCCCCGCCATGGTGAAGATGTTCTCCAACATCCTGCGGAAGGATGGCGACGATTACGTGCTGGTCACACCGGTGGAAAAAGTTGGCATCACCGTTGAGGACGCGCCCTTCGTCACTGAAGACTTTGAAATAACAGGCACAAGCGACACCCAAGTCCTGACCTTTGAAACCCACGTGGGCGACTTTGCCACCGCCGGAGCCGACAATCCCATTCGCGTTGAAATCGACCCGAACACGGACGAACCGGCGCCCTATGTAACCGTGCGCGCCAACCTCGAAGCGCGCATCACCCGCAAAGCGTTTTACCGCCTTGTGGAGCTGGGCACCCACCAGGACATCAACGGTCAAAGCATGTTTGGCGTCCTATCCTCCGGCGTATTTTTCCCCTTCCTGCCGTCAGAGGCGTTGGACTAAGGCAAACTTCCGCCAAACCGTTCAAACTTGCGGAATTTCGGACTGTTCCGCGTGCCGCAAAGCTGGAATAACCCTCGCCAGAGGAGACCCCAATGCCCAGATTTGCCGCCAACCTGACCATGTTGTTTGCCGAATTTCCGGAGTTGGATCGGTATGAAGCCGCCGCTGAGGCAGGCTTTGAGGCGGTGGAAATCCTCTTTCCCTATGAGACCCCCGCACCGGAAACTCAGCGGGCTCTGGTGCGCAATGGCCTGTCACTGGAGCTGATCAACTGCCCGCCACCCAACTACACCGGTGGCGATCGAGGCTTTGCCGCTGTGCCCGGTTTGCAAGACCGCTTTCAGCGCGATTTCCGCCGCACGCTGCGCTACGCCGACATGCTGCGCGCGCGTATTGTGCACGTTATGGCTGGCGCTGCGTCAGGCAACGACGCCCGCGCCACTTTTGTGGAAAACCTGAAATGGGCCTGCGACTATGCACCCAAACAGCAACTCACCATCGAGCCGATCAACGATGTGGACATGCCTGGGTATTTCCTGAACAATTTTGATCTCGCTGCCGAGATCCTGGACGAGGTCAACGCGCCCAACCTGGCGCTACAGTTTGACACCTATCACGCCCATAAAATCCACGGTGATGTGCTGGATTGCTGGGACAAACACAAATCCCGCGTGCGCCACATCCAGATTGGCGGACTGCCGGGCCGCAATGAACCCGTGAAGTCGAAACACTTCGACTATCCGGCCTTTTTCGAGATGTTGGATGAAAGTGGCTACACCGGCGCCGTCAGCGCCGAATACAATCCATCCAAACGCACAGAACAGGGGTTGGGCTGGCTGGGGTGAGCCGCCTTGTACGCTGCGCCACCCGCGTGGGCAGCGCAGTGGATATTCATGGCCAAAAGAAGCAAGGCCGTGGCGCGCCTTAATGCGCCTCCGCCCAATTCGCCCCGCGTCCCGCATCCACAATCAACGGCACGTCCAGCTTGATCGCCGGTTCCGTGGCGCGTTGCATCACGTCCCGCGCAACTTCGATGGTTGCGTCCAATGCCGCGTCCTCAACCTCAAAGATCAATTCGTCGTGCACCTGCAACAGCATCTTGGCGGGCAGGTCTTTGATCGCGTCTGGCATCCGGATCATCGCACGGCGGATGATGTCGGCGGCGGTGCCTTGGATCGGCGCATTTATGGCTGCGCGATAGGCAAAGCTCGCCCGCGGCCCTTTGGCATTGATCTCCGGCGTGTGGATCTTGCGGCCAAACAGCGTCTGCACATAGCCATGCTCTTTGGCAAAGGCTTTGGTGTCATCCATATAGGTGCGAATGCCCGGGAAGCGCTCAAAATAGCGGTTGATGAAGTCCTGCGCCTCGCCTCTCGGAATACGCAAATTCCGCGCCAAACCAAAGCCTGAGATGCCATAGATCACACCAAAGTTGATCGCCTTGGCGCGGCTGCGGACCTCAGAGGTCATTTCGTCCATCGGCACCCCAAACACCTCTGACGCGGTCATGGCGTGAATATCATGGCCGTCCCGGAAAGCCGCTTTGAGAGCATCAATCCCCGCAATATGCGCCAGAATACGCAGCTCCACTTGCGAATAGTCAAGCGAGATCAGCGCCTTACCCTCTTCGGCCACAAAGGCCTCACGAATGCGTCGCCCTTCTTCGGAGCGCACCGGAATATTCTGCAAGTTCGGATCGGTCGAGGCCAAACGCCCCGTGTTCGCGCCCGTTTGGACGTAAGACGTATGCACCCGCCCGGTGTCGGCATTGATGTGCGTTTGCAATGCGTCGGTGTAAGTCGACTTCAGCTTGCTCAACTGCCGCCAGTCGAGCACCAGCCCCGGCAGAGCGTGCTCGGTGGCCAAATCCTCAAGCACGTCCACACCAGTCGCGTAAGCCCCGGTCTTACCCTTTTTACCACCCGGCAGTTCCAGCTTATCAAACAAGATTTCACCCAGCTGCTTGGGCGAGCCCACGTTAAACGTGCCGCCTGCCAGCTCGTGAATTTCCGCCTCCAGCGCGGCCATCTTCTGCGCAAAGGCATTGGACATCCGGCTCAACGTATCGCGGTCCACCTTGACGCCATGCCGCTCCATCTGCGCCAGCACCGGCACCAAGGGCCGCTCCAACGTTTCATAGACTGAGGTCACCTGACGGCGGTGCAACTTTGGCTTGAACAACTTCCACAGCCGAAGCGTCACATCCGCATCTTCGGCGGCATACGGCAGGGCGTCCTCAATAGGCACCTTGTCAAAAGTGATCATGCTTTTGCCGCTGCCAATCAGCGTTTTGATCGGCACCGGTTGGTGGCTCAAATAGCGTTCAGACAGCGCATCCATGCCGTGATTGTGCTCACCGGCGTGTAACGCATAGGACAGCAGCATGGTGTCATCAATCGGCGCCACGGTGACGTTGTAATTGGCAAACACCTTGCAGTCATATTTGGCGTTCTGGAAGATTTTCAGCACGGCTGGATTTTCCAACATTGGTTTTAACGCATCCAGCACCTCATTGAGCGGCATCTGCCCCTCTTGCAGCTCGTCCCCACCAAACAGATCGTCGCTGGCGCCCTTCTTGTGGCCCACCGGGATGTAACAAGCCTCACCCGGCTCCACCGACAGACAAATCCCAGCAAGTTCCGCGACCATTTCGTTGAGCGAGTTGGTCTCGGTGTCCACTGCCACATAGCCGCGTTTCATAATGGCTGCGATCCAGCGGTCCAGCGCCGCGCGGTCTTTGACCCACTCGTACTTTGATGCATCAATCGGCACGTCATCCGCTGCCGGTGCTTCATCCGCTACCCCGCCCACCGGCTCCGGAATGCTTGGCGCTTCCACACCCAACTTATCGGCGGCACGTTTGATCTGTGTGCGGAATTCCATCTCCGTGAGGAAGCCCAACAGCACCTCCGGCTCCGGGTCTTGCACCTCCAGATCGTCCAGCGTGAAGTCTAGCTCCATCTCACAATCCAACTGCACCAACCGCTTGGACAGCTCGATCTGATCCCGTTTCTCAATCAGCGTCTGGCGGCGTTTGGGTTGTTTGATCTCTTCTGCGCGGTCCAGCAGGCTTTCCAGATCTCCATATTCGTTGATCAACAAGGCGGCGGTCTTGATGCCAATACCCGGCGCGCCAGGCACGTTGTCCACACTGTCCCCCGCCAGCGCCTGCACATCAACAACCCGCTCCGGTCCCACACCAAATTTCTCAATCACCCCATCGCGATCAATGCGTTTGTTCTTCATCGCGTCGAGCATTTCAACGCCGCCGCCCACCAGCTGCATCAGGTCTTTGTCCGAGCTGATAATGGTGCAGCGCCCGCCAGCATCGCGTGCCTGACACGCCAAGGTGGCAATGATGTCATCTGCCTCAAAGCCTTCGACCTCTTTGCAGGCAATGTTAAACGCCTTGGTGGCCGTGCGCGTCAGCGGGAATTGCGGCACCAGATCTTCCGGCGCAGGCGGACGGTTCGCCTTGTATTGATCATACATCTCGTTGCGAAACGATTTGCCGGAATAGTCAAAGATCACCGCCACATGGGTCGGCGCATCTGGCCCGGAATTATCCTCGGTATAGCGCTGCAACATGTTGCTGAACCCAGCCACCGCGCCAATCGGCAACCCGTCTGACTTCCGCGTCAGCGGCGGCAGCGCGTGATAGGCCCGAAAGATAAAGGCCGACCCGTCGATCAGATGCAGGTGACATCCTTTGCCAAAACTCATGGCGCGCTCCCGTTTTGTTCTGCTTTGGACCCCGTTGTGCCACGCCGCCCCTCTCGGTGCTAGTCGAAAACCTGCGCAATCCGGGGGCCAGCCCCCGCCGCCGCACGCGGCGTCTCCCCCGGAGTATTTGTCGTCAAAAGAAGCAGGGGCAGATCTTCTTATTCGAGGATCGCGACGTAGGGGCATCTCTCTTGCCATCGCGCTAATGGGCTGATCTATGGAAATGCGAATATGAGGGGAGCCAAAATGACTCATCTTTGGGTACGGGCCGAGCAACGGCCAAATGAGGAACGGGTGGGTCTGACACCCGAAGGCGCCAAGGCGCTGCTTGATAAAGGCATCCGCGTGACAGTGGAAGAAAGCTCGGTGCGGGCAATTCCAATTGACGGCTTTAAGGCTGCAGGTTGCGACATCACCCCGGAAAACAGCTGGCCCGAGGCCCCACGCGACGCCATCATCTTTGGCCTCAAAGAACTGCCCGAAGACGGCACGCCCTTACCACACCGCCACATTATGTTTGGCCATGCCTTCAAAGGCCAGCACTCTGGTGTGGCCCTGCTCAAGCGCTTTAAAGCAGGCGGCGGCACTCTTTATGACCTCGAATATCTGGTGGATGACACCGGCCGCCGCGTTGCTGCCTTTGGATATTGGGCGGGGTATGCAGGTTCCGCTGTGACGCTCAAATCATGGGCCGCGCAACAACGTGGCGAACTCTGTCGTTCCGTAGGCGTCTATGCCGGCAAAGACGCCCTACTCGCGGAGCTCGGCGCAGAACTCGACGCCCTGTCCAAGGACCGACCCTCCGCCATGGTGATTGGTGCGCTGGGTCGCGTGGGCACCGGTGCCGCCGACCTGCTCGAGGCGATGGGCTGCACCGTGACAAAATGGGACATGGCGGAAACTGCCTCCGGCGGACCATTCCCGGAAATTCTAGACCACGACCTGTTCCTGAACTGCATCTTTGCACGTCCCGGCACGCCGGTGTTTGTGCCGCAGGAGGCCCTGAAGGCTGACCGCAAACTCACCGCCATCGGCGATGTCGCCTGTGACCCGGACAGCGATTACAACCCGGTACCGGTCTATGACCGCGCCACCACGTGGGACGCCCCCGCCCTGCGCGTGGCCGACGCCCCTGTGCTGGACGTCATGGCGATCGACAACCTGCCATCTATGCTGCCGGTGGAAAGCTCCGAAGACTACGCCGCGCAGCTGCTCGACACATTGATGAAACTCGACGATCTCAGCGACGGTGTCTGGACCCGCGCTGAAGCCGACTTCATCACCCATTCCAAAGACCTCTGAGGGGAGAGACAACATGACAATCCACTGGTGTGGCACCGGCCTCTCGGCCATTCCCGGCCTGCGTCGCCTGATCGAAGGGGGCCGCGCGGTCACCGTCTGGAACCGAACCGTCGAGAAAGCGCAGGAAGCTGTGGGCGACCTGACAAAAGACATCCGCGCTTTTGACATCGACGCCTTAGGGGCGGTGCTGAAGCCCGGCGATGTTGTTGTGTCGATGCTGCCGGGCGACTGGCACGTGCCGCTGGCCGAACTTTGCATCGACACAGGTGCGCACTTCGTCAGTTCGTCGTACATTTCGCCAGAAATGAAAGCGCTGGACGCCAAAGCCAAAGAGGCCGGCGTGGCCTGCGTGAACGAAGTGGGCCTGGACCCGGGTATCGATCACCTGATGGCGCATGCCTTGGTGGCCGATTACCGCGCCTCTGACGCGTACGACGCGGACAACGCTATCAGCTTCATCAGCTACTGTGGCGGCATCCCCAAGCACGCCAACCCATTCCGCTACAAATTCAGCTGGTCACCTCTTGGTGTGCTCAAAGCCCTGCGCTCCCCATCCCGCTCTATCCGCGATGGCAAGCCGTTTGACGTGAACCGCCCATGGGACGCGATCAGCAGCTATGAGGCCCCGCTGGCAGAGGCGGAAACTTTCGAGGTTTATCCAAACCGCGACAGCATTCCCTTCATGGAAGACTACAAATTTGACCCGGACTGGAAAGTTGACACCTTTGTGCGCGGCACCCTGCGCCTCAATGGTTGGACCGAGGCGTGGTCTGATGTCTTCCGTGAAATCGAAACGCTGAAAGGCCCTGAAGGCGACGCGCGCCTCAAGGAAATGTCCGACCAGTTCTGGGAGGAAAACTCCTACGACGAAGGCGAACCGGACCGCGTGGTCATGTGCGTTGGCTTCAAAGCGGAGAAGGACGGCGCAGAGGTTTTCCACAAAACCTACGTGATGGACGCCTGGGGTGATGAGCGCGGCACCGCCATGGCCCGCCTTGTGTCGATCCCGGTCTCCTTGGCGATTGAAACCGTGTTGGACGGCAAAATTGCCCCCGGCGTACACGCGGCGCCATCCGAATCCGCACTGTTCTCCGAGTGGCTCGACCACATCGGCACGCTGGCACAGCACATGCAGATCGTTGATCACACGGCTTGATCGCACAACTTTTCGGCGCAGCCCCCTACAACAGGGCTGCGCCCCACACTCCTATTCCCTTGCCATTCCCGTCTGACTGCGAAATCCTGCCCCGCAACCCTTGGGAGAGGACCGCAACATGTCATCGGAAACCTGGATTGCCTTTGTTCTGGCCAGCGCTTTGGTTGTGCTGATCCCCGGCCCCAACATTGTTCTGACGATCAACCATGCGGTGCGCTCCGGCAAACGCTCAGGCCTCGCCACCATTCCCGGCATCTCCGCAGGCGCGTTTGTCGGCATGTCTGTGTCCCTGATGGGCGCAGGTGCGATCCTCTCGGCCTCTACCACGCTTTTCACCCTGATGAAGCTCATCGGCGCGGTGTATCTGATATGGCTGGGCATCAGCCTCTGGCGTGCGCCTGCTGAGGGCATTGCCTCCGACGCTGTGGACCAAAAACCACTCAAACCCCTGTTCTGGCAGTCGTTCTTGATCAGCGCACTCAACCCTAAAGGTCCGGCGTTTTATATCGCCTTTGTGCCGCAGTTTGTGACTCTGTCTCAACCGGTGCTGCCGCAATTCGCGATCCTGATTGCCACTTTTGTTGGTGTCGCCACCCTCAACACGGTGTTCTGGCTGCTCTGTGCTGACGGGCTGCGTGGGTTGTTTCAACACCCGCGCGCCATGCGCGGCCTCAATCGTGTGGGCGGCGGTTGCCTGATGGCAGCGGGCGTGTTGACCACACGAGTCTCACGCCACAGCTGACATTGGCTACACCGCCTGCGCCCCAATCTTAGCCGCCTGTTTCAGCCACTTATCAACAGCCCCATCCTTGGGATGGCTGGCGGCAGCAAATTGGGTGACTTTGACCGGCTTAATGCCCACAAACTCCAAAATCTGCTTCCGGATCTGCACAATCAACGCGCTCCGGTAAAAGATGCGGAACAACGCGCCCGGCGTGTCAGACAGCAGCAAGACGCGCCCCGTACGCCCGGTCAGCATCGGCGCTGGCAACCCCAGTTTCGTTGTGTTGCGCGTGTCAAAAGTGCGCCCAGGCAGCAGCGCGCGATCAAACAACCCTTTGAGCTTGGCAGGCAATCCGCCCCACCACATCGGCGTCGCTACCACCACATGCTCGGACCACTCAATGTCCCGCAACACCTGCTCCAACTGTGGCTCCAACGGCTTCTGGTTCACATAACCGCCAAAGCCATAGTCCGGATCAAACTGCAAATCATACAGGTTGGTCATGCGCACCTGATGCCCCGCCTTGCGCGCCGCCTCAGCATAACTGTCCGCCACTGAGCCGGTCAGCGATTCCGCCGCCGGGTGTCCGTTCAAGATAAAAATCCGTTTCTGTGTCATTGCGATTCTCCAAGTATTGACCACGGTCAATTTCATCGCACACAAAAATGACCACGGTCAATTAATAATTTGACCACGGTCAAAATTCGTGCAAAAACAGGCCATGGCCAAAACAGTTCAACAACGCACCCTGAAAACCCGCGCCAAACTTCTGGACGCGGCCCAAGCCGTGATTTCCGAAGGCGGCTATGAAGCCATGCGGGTGGAAGAAGTGGTGCTGCGAGCTGGCGTCGCCAAAGGCACGTTTTTCTCTCATTTCAAAGACAAAGACGCGCTGATGGACCAACTCATTGGCGCGAAAATCGACCGCCATCTGGATGGCATCGAAGCGTTAGATGCACCCACATCCATCGCCGAGATGGCCGAAGCCATGATGCCGCTCATCACGTTCATGACCTGCGAGCGCTATGTCTTTGATGTGATTCTGCGCCACTCTGGCGCCGCCGCCAACGCGGATATCGGCCCCGTCGCCATGACCTTTGGCCGCCACGCCGAGGTGGTGACCAAATGGCTTTGGGAAAAGCCCTTCCGCAAAGACATCTCCGCCGAGCTACAGGCCGAAGGGGTGCAGGCCTTTATGGTTCAGGCGATTTCCCTAATGTTTTGCAGCCTGCACAATTCCGTCGCTCCGCGTGAGCGGTTGGAAACCTATCTCAACGCGTGGCTAATGCCAACGGCCTAAGGTCAGGCCGCCACCCGCACCAGATCGCGAAAAACCGGACGCCCGTCCACCATCTTGCGCCAGGTCTGTGCTTCATGCGCTTTCATGGTGGGCAAAGCTGTCTGCGCGAAACGCGGTTTCAACCACGGCTTGGCCTCCAACAGCTGATCCAAATCCGCGCGCGCCTCCGCACCCAGACTGTCCAGGGCCTGATCCCCCAAAAACAGGCTTTCTGCTTCGGCGCCATTGGCCTTCACAACGTGATGGCGATCAAACATCAGATGCACATAGTCCACACCGTCGCACCATTCCCGCCCCGGAATGCCCGGCTGGGGGGCCAAATGTTTGGCATGGGCAAAGGCCGCATCAGACGCGGTCATCATTTCGACCTGCCAGCCACGCAGCGCAATCCGGTGCTGTTGGGACACCCACAAATCCCGCTCAGGCACGCCGGGGGCGAGGCTGTCGGCATCGATACATACCGGACGCAGCGCCGCATTCTGCAACAATTCTGCATAGGTAAAGTGGCTTTTTGCGACCCAAAACACCTTCGCACGCTTGCCTTTCACAACGCTGACAAAATCCCCCGACCGCAGGCTTTCCACCGCGCGCAGACCATCCGGTGTGGCAATCATGGTACCGGGCAGGAAACACACCGGAATGTCTTCTGGTGTGCGGTCCGGCTTTTTCATGTCAAAGTCGTCGTCATCAAATTCGTTCGTGTCCTCTTCATCCGGATTCAATTCCGGGAAAAAGAACATACGGGTGGTGTCACCCGGTTCAGGATAATCCATGATGGTGATCACGGCGATTTCCTGCCCCCAGAACTGCTCGGGAATGTCGTCGTCCTCCGGCACCATGCCGGTCATCTCAAAACGGAAGTCATATTCCTCGCCGTCGATTTCCACGGCAGTGTCTGGATCCACTTTCTTACCATCATTCTCCAGCACCAGATCACCATCTTCTCCTTTGGGCACAAAGGTGATTTCTTTGGCCGGATCATCTGTGGGTTCGATCTCTTTGTCTTTGCGGTGATTGTCGTCAAAACGACCCCAGAAACTGGACATGGGCGACCTCCTTTTGCACGACAGACCTCCCAACGCCGCCCCATGGGTTGACAGGCTCAGACACAAGACAAGAGGGCACCGCCCGCGAAATGCAGGGTGCGGATGTTTAGCAAAACAGGCGCGAAGTCAGTATCTTGGGCGGCGCTCAGGCGCGTCGGCCCTCCCTCTTGTGGCGCAGATAAGAAGATCTCTCCCATACGTAAAGACCCGCGCCAGAGCTTGGCGCGGATCCCAAAATGGTTGGCAGATTATCACAATTCTCGCCACGCAGCAGGCAAGGAGTGTCAGATCCCTCAGCCCTTACGGACCAGATCGTCCTCTTCATCGAACAGGGAAATGCCCAGTGCCTCCATACCGTTTTCCAAATGGTCAGACAGATGTGGCGAGCCCAACAGGTAGTCAGCCGTCGGCACGGTGTTCTCGGTTTTGGCAGTCATGATCGCCTCAGACAGATCATCGGCCATAAAGCTGTCACGCCCAACCCACATCACCGCAACAAGGCTGGCCTGTTCGTCCTCATTCAACCGGTCAATAAACGCGCGCAACTCTCCTTCGGCCCGGTTTAACTCCCGGGACATCAGCACAACCTGCGCCACCTTCCATGCAGAAATCTCAAGCATTTTTCGCGTCTCCAATATGGTTTCGCCCAGTGTTGCAACCAGCATGCCCCACGTCTTTGACATGGCGCAAACTGTTTCTGGTCGCCGGGGCGCTGCCCCGGACCCCGGGATATTGGCAGACTGTGAATGGAATCAGCTGTCCGGTTTGGTCAGCGGCACCACTTTGTCATCTGCGGTTTGCGCCAGCTCCTCAAAATCAAAGTTGTCCAGCCGTCGCGCGCGGCGCCCAGCTTTGTCGGCGCTGATTTTGATCTCGCTGATATCTTTGGCGGCCTGACCAAAGTGACGGTCGAGGTTTTCCACCCGCGTGCCCAGCCGCTCTACGTCGGAGTAAAGCAAGCCCAGCTCTTTGCGGATTGCGCCCGCCTGCTCCTGCATCCGCGCATCTTTCAAAATCGCCCGCATGGTGTTGAGCGTCGCCATGCATGTGGTGGGGGACACAATCCACACCCGCGCGGCAAAGCCTTCGCGCACCAGTTCCGGGAAATTGGCGTGCAGCTCCGCATAAACCGCCTCACTTGGCAGGAACATCAAAGCCCCATCGGCGGTTTCGCCCTCGATGATGTATTTCTCAGAGATGTCTTTGATGTGCTTTTTGACCGAAGTCCGCAGCATCCGCGCCGCCTCATTCAGCTGCGCCTGTGTTTCCGCATTGCGCAGTAACTCATAAGCCTCCAGCGGGAACTTACTATCGATCACAATGGGACCCGGCGGGTTCGGTAGGTGGATCAGACAGTCCGCCCGTTTGCCGTTAGACAACGTGTGTTGCAATGCATAACTGTCACTGGGCAGCGCTTTGCCAACAATATCATTGAGTTGGATTTCCCCAAACGCCCCGCGGGTTTGTTTGTTGCTCAGAATATCCTGCAGGCTCAGCACGTCGCCGCTCAGCCGCGTGATGTTTTCCTGCGCCTTGTCGATGGTGGCCAGTCGCTCTTGCAACTGGGTCAGCGAGGTCGCGGTCTGCTTGGCATTGCCGGTCATCGACAGATTCAGCTTCTCCTGCATGTCGTTGAGTGCGCCGCCGGTGCGCAACTGCATATTGGCCAGGCTTTCCTGCATCTGCAGCTGTTGTGCCGCCAAGGTGTCCGCCATCTTTTGTTGCATGCTGGCGAGGTTCTCACCGGTGCTGCGCTGCACTTTGGCGAGGTTCTCGTGCATATTGACCTGCACCTCGCCCAGCCGCTGCTCCATCAAGGTGGCAATCTGCCCCTGAGATTGCGCCTGCGCCTGCAGGTTGCCATCCAGATGCGCCTGCCCGGTGGCCAGTTGATCCACCCGCTGCGCCATCTGCCCCATGTGCTGGGCAATCACCGCCTCGGTCCGCTCCGCCCGTTTCTGTCCGGCCCCGCGCAGCAACAAGAACAACACCAAAACCGCAAAACCAATCCCCGCCGCCGCATAAAGCGCCATGGTCTCCATATTGGCGAGTGCCTCGTCCATACCTTCCATCACGTCCGTCCGAACAGCCGCTCGATGTCGGCCAGCTTGAGTTCTACATAAGTTGGCCGCCCGTGGTTGCATTGCCCCGAATGTGGCGTCGCCTCCATCTCGCGCAGCAGCGCGTTCATCTCTTCGCCGCGCATACGCCGCCCCGATCGGATCGAGCCATGACAGGCCACCCGACTTAGGATCGCCTCCAGCTTGGCCTGTACCAGCATGCTTTCGCCCTGATCATCCAGCTCATCGAGAATATCCAGCACCATCGCCTTCGCATTCACCTCGCCAAGCAGCGCCGGTGTTTCACGCACGGCCACCGCGCCGCCGCCAAAGGCCTCAATTGTCAGCCCCAGCTTCGACAGAGCCTCCGCCACGGTCATAATCCGCGCACAATCGCCCTCCGAGAGCTCAACAATCTCCGGGATCAACAAGGCCTGTGCCGCCACGCCATTTACGGCCATCTGGCGTTTAAGTTTTTCATAAACCAACCGCTCATGCGCTGCGTGTTGATCGACAATCACCATGCCGGTCTCGGTCTGCGCCACGATGTAATTCTCATGCACCTGCGCCCGCGCCGCACCCAGCGGCAATCCCTCGGCGGGCACCTCTTGAGACACTTCCGTCTCAACCGATTCCACCCGTGCGGAATAAGCCTCGGTCAAATCCGCAAAGCCCGGCTCTTGCGGCAGTGGCGCCTGCGCATGATAGGCCGCTGTGCGGGCGCCCAAGCTTGGCCGATCCATCTGATACACCCGCGCCTGTCCTTGTGGGACATGTGGCGTGGCGCCCAAGGCACCCATCGGTTCTGGCCGAAAAGAGTCCAAAGTGGCCCCCGCCACCGTGGTTGATGCCCGGTGCCCAGCCTCCGCCAACGCATGGCGCAGGCTGGAAACAATCAGCCCCCGTGCCAGTCCCGGATCGCGGAAGCGCACCTCGGACTTGGCCGGATGCACGTTCACATCCACCAGATGCGGATCACAATCAATAAACAGCGCCGCCGCCGGATGGCGATCCCGGCTCAGATAGTCAAAATACGCCCCGCGCAACGCACCCACGAGCAATTTGTCCTTTACCGGCCGCCCGTTCACAAAAAGGTACTGCGCAACAGATGACCCACGTGAATAGGTCGGCAGCGCCGCATACCCAATCAGTCGCAGCCCCTCCCGCTCCGCATCAATCTTCAGCGCGTTTTCGGCAAACTCTTTGCCCAAAATCCGCGCCAACCGGCCATGCAGCGCATCAAACAGATCACCGTTTTCAGCCTCCACGTGGAAGGTCACACGGCCTTCGCCACCGCCGGTCACATCCCGCAGGGTAAAGCCCACAAACGGCTCCGCCATCGCCAGCCGCTTGACCACATCGGTGATCGCCTGCGCCTCTGCCCGATCACTGCGCATAAACTTCAACCGCGCGGGCGTGGCATAAAACAGATCGCGCAGTTCCACGATGGTGCCACCGGACAGCGCCGCCGGTTTCACTGCGCTCATCGCGCCACCCTCAACACTGATCTGCGCCGCAGGCGCTTTGCCCACACGGCTGGTAATACTCAAACGTCCGACAGCGCCCAAGCTTGGCAAAGCCTCGCCCCGAAAGCCAAAGGTGTGGATGTCGAGCAAGTCCGTGCCGTCAATCTTGGACGTCGCATGACGCGACAACGCCAGAGGCAATTGTTCCTCGGTGATGCCGCAGCCATCATCGGTTATCCGGATCAACGTCTTGCCACCATCGGCATAGGCAATCTCGATCCGCCGACTGCCCGCATCAATGGCATTTTCCACCAGTTCTTTCACCGCAGAAGCTGGACGTTCGACCACTTCACCAGCGGCAATCCGGTTAATTGCGGCATCATCAAGCTGCCGAATGACCGGCAAATCTTGGCTTATGTTGGGGTTATCCACAGGCATAAGACGAAATGTAGCATGTTCTCGTTTGATTCTACCACCAAGTTTACAAGGATCAGCAGTCGCTTTTTACGACCTCCTTGTCGCTCTTTCTCTGGACAGGGCACCACAGCCACAGCATAATTTGATCAAATTTTTTGACACGCAGGAATCACCCCTGCGTCCAAGGGAGCACAGCCATGAAAGACGACAACTTCCTGACGGAAAACAACGCCCGCCACCTCTGGCATCCAATGGGCGCACCAGCGGACAGCCACAGCACCCCGCCCAAGATCATCAAAGGCGCCGAAGGTGTGAACATCACCGACATCGACGGCCACTCCACCGTGGACGCCGTGGGCGGGTTGTGGTGCGTGAACCTCGGCTATTCTAACGACGTGGTGAAAGAGGCCATCGCCAAACAGCTCTACGATCTGCCGTATTACTCCGCTTTTGCCGGGACCTCGAACCCACCGGCCATCGAGGCCTCCTATGCGGTGCGGGAGTTCTTTGCCGAGGATGGCATGTCGCGTGTGTTCTTCACCTCTGGCGGCTCAGACTCCGTGGAAACTGCCCTGCGCCTGTCCCGCCAATACCACCGTCTGCGTGGCGAGCCGACCCGCACCAAATTCATCAGCCTCAAGAAAGGCTACCACGGCACCCACTTTGGCGGCGCGTCGGTGAATGGCAACAACCGGTTCCGTATCAACTACGAACCGCTCCTGCCCGGTTGTTTCCACCTGCCGTCACCCTACCCGTACCGCAATCCATTCAACGAAAGTGACCCGGCCCAGCTGGCGCAAAACATCGCCGCCGCGTTTGAGGACGAGATCGCGTTCCAGGACCCAAAAACCATCGCGGCTTTCATCATGGAGCCGATCCAGGGCGCGGGTGGTGTAATTGTGCCAGACGCCTCCTTCATGAAGCTGATGCGCGAGATTTGTGACCGCCACGGCATCCTGATGATCTCTGACGAAGTCATCACCGGCTTTGGCCGCACCGGCGACTGGTCCGGCGCGCGTCATTGGGGCGTGCAGCCTGACATGATGACCACCGCCAAAGGCATCACCTCCGGCTACTTCCCGGTTGGCGCCTGCATGGTGGGTGACAAGGTTGCCGACGTGTTTGAAAACGATCAGACCGGCGAAGCGGGCATCTTCCACGGCTACACCTACTCCGCCCATCCAGTTGGCTCGGCAGCCGTGATCGCCACCTTGGCAGAGACCACCCGTCTGGACCTGAAGAGCAACGCCGCCGCCCGTGGCACACAACTGTTTGAGGGCGTCAAAAAGCTGGCTGAGAAATACGACATCATCGGGGACGTACGTGGCGGCCATGGCTTGATGACCGGCATCGAGCTGGTGTCAGACGCCGCCGCCAAAACCCCGATGGACATGGCCACCATGAAGAAGATCCACGAGGCCACCTATCAGGCCGGCTCCATGGTCCGTCTGGGCGCACACAACATCCTGATGTCGCCACCGCTGACCATTTCCGAGGGCGAGGTGAACACCATACTCTCCGCTTTGGACACCGGCTTCGCGGCTGCCTAAAACCTCTGCGGCTCGGGGCACATCACTCCGGGCCGCATCCGCGACAGGCCTGTTAACCTGACGTGAACGTCAATTTTTGCACTGTCGCAATACCGATGGGATACCGACGCAATACCGACGTCCCATTTGGCCCATTGGACTGCGTTAACCTTTGAGCAGCGCCGATATTTTCCGACAAGTTTTCCTGTAAGGGTTTTCTTATTCCACTTTTGGAATATATAGGGCGTACCCGCGACTCTCATGAGGCCCCTATGCCACAGCAGCTCAAGGGTTACTTCCCCATCCTAGAATGGGAAAAAACATATGATCGTCAGATACTTGGCGCCGATCTTATGGCCGCCGTGATCGTGACAATCATGCTAATTCCGCAGTCGCTGGCCTACGCCCTGCTTGCCGGTCTGCCTCCCGAAGTTGGGCTCTACGCCTCCATCTTGCCACTGGTCGCCTACGCCATCTTCGGCACCTCCCGCGTGCTCGCCGTCGGCCCCGTCGCCGTGGTCTCCCTGATGACCGCCGCCGCCCTCGGAAACCTCACGTTGCAAGGCACCACAGAGTACCTGATCGCGGCCATAACACTGGCATTTATGTCCGGCGTCATGCTCACTTTGATGGGCCTCTTACGCCTTGGATTCCTTGCCAATTTCCTGTCCCACCCGGTGATCGCAGGCTTCATCACCGCTTCGGGAATCCTGATCGCCACAAGCCAGTTGAAACACATTCTCGGCGTCACCGCCCACGGCCATACCTTGCCTGAATTGCTCACCTCCTTGGTGACCCATTTGCCGGAAACCAACCTCTATACATTAACCCTCGGCGCCGCCGCTTTGGCCTTCCTGTTCTGGACCCGCAAGGGCCTCAAGCCGCTCCTGCTCAAACTCGGCGTCGGGCCTCGCCTCGCGGACGTGCTTACCAAAGCTGGCCCCGTCGCCGCCGTCGCCGCCACAACATTGTCCGCCTATGCCTTTGATCTTGCTAATAAAGGCGTGGCAATTGTGGGCACAGTCCCTACAGGCCTCCCTCCGCTTTCAGCTCCCAGTTTCTCCCCAGATCTCTGGTCCCAACTCTTCTTGGCCGCGCTCCTGATCTCCATCATCGGCTTTGTCGAAAGCGTCTCCGTCGCGCAAACCCTCGCCGCCAAACGCCGTCAGCGCATCGACCCCGATCAGGAACTCATCGGCCTTGGCACCTCCAACATTGCCTCAGCGATATCAGGCGGCTACCCGGTCACCGGCGGCTTCGCCCGCTCTGTGGTAAACTTTGACGCGGGCGCGCAAACCCCCGCCGCCGGCGCCTTCACCGCCATCGGCATCGCCGGTGCCGCGCTCTTCCTGACCCCGCTGCTGTTCTTCTTACCCAAGGCCACCCTCGCCGCCACCATCATCGTCGCCGTGCTTAGCCTCGTGGACCTCTCAATCCTGCGCCACGCCTGGGGCTACTCCCGCGTTGACTTTGCCGCCGTCGCCACCACCGTCGCGCTCACTCTGGGCCTTGGTGTCGAAGTCGGTGTCAGCGCCGGTGTGATCCTCTCCATCGCGCTGCATCTTTATAAAACCAGCCGCCCGCACGTGGCAGAGGTCGGCCTTGTGCCCGGCACACAACACTTCCGTAACATCCTGCACCACAAGGTAAAAACCGCGCCACAACTGGTCACCCTCCGCATTGATGAAAGTCTGTATTTCGCCAACGCACGCTTCTTGGAGGACTACGTCTATGACCGTGTCGTCTGTGACCAGCCGATCACCGATGTGGTGCTGATGGCCTCGGCTGTAAACGAGATCGACATGAGCGCTCTGGAAAGCCTTGAGGCGATCAACACCCGCCTCAAAGAGCTCAACATCCGCCTGCATTTCTCCGAAGTCAAAGGCCCGGTCATGGATCGCCTTAAGCGCAGCCATTTCCTGGATGACCTCAGCGGCGAATTCTTCCTCGCACAATATGACGCCTGGGCTCGCCTCGCCGGGGACAGCTCCCAACAAGCGGCCTAAACCGCAGGCGCCCCGCTGCGATGTCGGTGGGGTGCAAAACAGGCTGTAAAAGCAAGGATAACTCCGGACACCGTCGCGATCATGCCCGCCGCGCTGACCGCATTGCCAAAGCCCAGCCAAAGCGGCCCGTACCCGGCAAAGACATAGCCCAACACAGCAGAAAGCACTGCAAAAACAACGCTCCACGCCACCTGATGCTCCAATCGGTTGGTCATCAACCGGGCCGCCGATGGCGGACAAATGAACATTGCAATCACGATGATCGACCCCACGGCATCAAAGGCCGCCACTGCCGCCAAGGCCGCAACCATAACGAGCGCGACTCCCAAACGATTGGTCGCTACCCCCATGGCCTGTGCAAAGCTCTCGTCAAAAGTGGAAAGAACCAAGGGCCGCCAAAAAAGCCACAAAAATGCGCAAACACCCAGCAGCGCGATCACAACACGTCCCAGCTCAGGCGGCAACCCGGCTAAGGCCACCGGGTCAAGCAGGCTGCCCCATCCGATAGCATCCAGCCAGATCAAGCTCTCCAAATTGCCATACAGCGCGTGCTCCACATCAAGATGCACTGTGGACGTATCGCTTTGTTCCAAAAGTAAAACACCGGTGGCAAACAGTGTCGTGAAGGTCAGCCCCATCGCCGCACCGGGCTCGATGTTGCCCAACCGCCGAATGGCTTCAATCATCACCACGGACACCAAAGCCGCCCCCGCCGCACCCAGCATCATTGGGGCTGCGGCCACCATTCCGGTGAGCAAAAACGCCACCACAATGCCCGGCAAAACCACATGGGAAATCGCATCCCCGATCAGGGCTTGCTTGCGCAGCACCAGAAAGTTGCCCGGCAGGGCACAGGCCACCGCCGCCAAAACACCTATCAACATGGGTGTCAGGGACAGAGGTACAAATTCTTCGCCACTCATGTTGCCACCCCCTGTGGTCCGCCAATGCGTTGATCTATTTCCGAAATCTGATCACCAGTCAGAACAGTCTCAATGTCACGCAACCCGTCGTAGAGCGCGGCAGCACTTTCAAACGCCTGATCCGCGCGCACCAGCTCCCAGCGTTTTTCGTCCCGCAATGCCTTGGCTGCCCGCGCCCGCCCCGAGTCGGTGGCAACCCCATCCGCTTGCGACAAACCCGCCCGTTGCAAAAGGCGCAAGGTAAAGCCCTCATAAATCGGCTGCCCCTGTGCCAGAGCCAACAATCCTTGGCGCATATGCACGCGACGCTGGAACCGTACATGGCGCAGATAAACCGCAACAATGCCGCGATTGGGAGCCAATAGCAGTGAAACCAAAAACAGAGCAAAACTCGTTAAGACAATAATCGGCCCGGTTGGCATCGCAGGAGCAAAGGCGGACAACGCCGCACCAACCCAAGCCGCTAAACCGCCGCAAAGTCCTGAAATCAAAACCATATGATCAGTGCGCTCGGTCCAGAAGCGTGCTGTCACAGGCGGAATGATCAGCATGGCGACAATCAGGATCAGCCCCACAACTTTAAGGCCAATCACCGTGACCGCCAACGCCAGCGCCATAATCACAAGATCCATGCGACCCACGTTGATCCCTCGCGACGCGGCATATTCGGGATCAAACGCCAACAGGGTCATTGGCCGACGCAAGATCAGAACAGCCAAAAGCGTCAATGCGCCCCCGCCGGCAATCACCAACGCATCATTGAACAGCATACCCGCCGTTGAGCCCAGCAAGAAGCCTTCCAATCCGCCCGCACGGCCTGCACCCATTGTCTGAATGACGGTCAGCAACACAATGCCAAACCCAAAGAATACCGATAGCACAGCCCCAATCGCCGCGTCTTCAGACAACCGTGTAAAGCGCGTGAGCCAGCTCACACACAATAAGCCAATCCAAGAAGACACCGCAGCCCCAAAAAGTAAACCTGACAAGGCGCGTCCGTCGCCGCCAAGCAGCACCATCAGCATAAACGCAATGCCCACACCAGGCAGGGTTGCATGACTGATCGCATCACTCACCAAAGCGCGCTTACGTAAATAGAGGAAAGTTCCGGTCACACCCGCCGCAATTCCCAGCAAGGTCGCACCAATGGTCACCAGCGTGGCGTTATAGCCAAGCTGCAAAGTCAACGCATTCCAAAACATGAGTTAGCCCGCCGCCAGCTCCAGCTGGTCAATCTGGCCTGTCGCCAACCGCCCGCCGTAGGTCTGGTTCAAATTTTCTGACGTGAACGCCTCGTCCACTGCGCCTTCCGCCATCTTGCGTGTGTTGATCAGGAACACCCGGTCAAAATAGCTGCGCACCGTGGTCAGGTCATGGTGTACAGCCACAACGGTCTTGCCGTCAGAGCGCAGGGATTTGAGCACATCAATGATGGCTTTTTCGGTGGCAGCATCCACACCGGCAAAGGGTTCGTCCAACAGATACAAATCCGCCTCCTGTGCCAGCGCCCGCGCAAGGAACACACGCTGCTGCTGTCCACCTGACAATTGCCCGATCTGGCGATCCGCAAAATCGGTCATGCCAACCCGCTTCAAACAGGCACGCGCCTTTTCAAGGTGGTGTGGACGAAGGCGGCGCAGCAAGCCCAGCTCGCGATAGAGGCCCATCAGCACAACATCAATCACGCGGGTCGGGAAATCCCAATCCACGCTCGCGCGTTGCGGCACATAGGCAATGCGGTGGCGCGCCGATCTCAACGGTTTCCCAAAGACAAGAGCCTCGCCTGCCAGCGGCTGCACAATGCCCAGAGCGGCCTTCAACAACGTGGATTTACCTGCGCCGTTGGGGCCGATGATTGCAGTCATGGATCCCTCGGCCACGGTCATATCCACCGAGAACACCACCGGTTTTTGGCCGTAAGACACGGTCATGCCCCGGATCGCCAGCGGACTGCCCGCCAAGATCTCTGCTTTGGGCGTTGCGCCCCTATTTGCTGCAACTTCCAAGCCCATTGCCTCGTCCTTACGATCCTGCCGACAGGCGATCATTCATGCCACGTTCCGGCACATCCCCGCCCAATGCATCGCTGATTACGGTGATGTTATGGTCAATCATGCCCACATAAGTGCCTTCATAAGTGCCATCCGGCCCCATCGCGTCCGAGAAAAGCTCGCCACCAATCGCCACGTCATGGCCTTTGGCCGCCGCGCCCTCAACAAGCGCTCGCACGGTGCGATCCGACACGGAACTTTCAACAAATACGGCTTTGATGTCACGTTCGATCAATGTGTCCACCAAGGTGCTGATCCGATTGAGGCCCGCCTCGCTCTCTGTGGAAATGCCCTGCACCCCCAAAACCGAGAAGCCGTAAGCCGCACCAAAGTAGCCAAATGCATCATGCGCAGTCAGCAGAATACGTGCCTCTTCCGGCACGGTGGTCAGCGACTTTTCCGCATAGTCTTTCAGATCGGACAGTTCCGTGAGCAATGCGTCAGCATTGGCGACAAACTGTGCCTTTGCCTCAGGCTTCGTCTCAATCAGCGCATCGCGCACCCGTTCAGTCACAAACACCCAAAGCTCAGGATCCATCCACACGTGTGGGTCAAACTTATCCGCATAGTCATCGTGCCCACGCAGCAATTCACGTGGCAGCGTGTCAGTCACAGTCACCACTGTGCCACGCTGCTCCAGCTTATGCATGAAGTCTTCCATCTGCGCTTCCAAATACAGACCATGCCACAGCACAAGGTCGGCTTTGGTCATTGCGACAATGTCTGTACGGGTCTGTCGGTAAGCATGCGGATCAACCCCAGCTCCCATAAGACCCTTCACCTCAATGGCATCGCCTCCAATGCGCTGCGCGGTGTCCGCAATCATGCCAGTCGTAGCCACAACCTTTAGTGCCTCATCCGCAAAAGACGGCGTTGCGGTGCTGAGCATGGCAACGACAGCTGAAATCAAAAATTTTCGCCGAGGGAATCGCATCATCTCTCCTATTGCGTTTCTTTTGCCTGATTATGAGAACCATTCGCAAGAGTGTCAACGCAATTGCGACTTATTCTCATCTTTTAATTGACTAAATGGTCAAAAAAGAAGCTAACGTGTCGTTCTACGGCTTGCCAAAGACCGTATTTCTGAGGCATTTTGATCCCTGTTTTCCGCAACAGGATGGACCGATGCACACGCCCACCATTACCGCCGAAGGGCATCAACTGCCCACCGCGCTGGAACCGCGCAATCCTGGCATGGCGCTGGACCTTGATTGGGTCCGCACCGCACAGGCCAATACATCGGCAATCGAACGCCGCGCCAAAACCCTGCCGGGCCGTCGCTCGGTCAAGAAAGACTATCAAGCGGCATGGCTGTGTAAGGCGATCTCTCTTATCGACCTGACCACCCTGTCTGGCGATGACAGTGAAGGCCGCGTGGAGCGCCTCTGCGCCAAAGCCAAACAGCCCGTCCGTGCCGACATCCTCGACGCACTTGGCATGACCGGCCTGACCACGGGCGCGGTCTGCGTGTATCACGACATGATCAGAACCGCCGTTTCTTCGCTGAACGGCACCGGCATCCCCGTGGCAGCCGTCTCCACCGGCTTCCCTGCTGGCCTATCGCCTTACCACCTGCGCATTGCTGAAATTGGCGAAAGCGTGAAAGCAGGTGCTGAGGAAATCGATATCGTCATCACCCGTCGCCATGTGCTGCAAGGCAACTGGCAGGCGCTTTACGATGAGATGAAAGAAATGCGCGAAGCCTGCGGTGATGCGCATGTAAAAGCCATCCTCGCCACTGGTGAACTTGGCACGTTGCGCAATGTCGCCCGCGCCTCTCTCGTTTGCATGATGGCGGGGGCTGACTTCATCAAAACCTCCACCGGCAAAGAAAGCGTAAACGCCACATTGCCGGTATCTCTGGTGATGATCCGCGCGATCCGCGACTACTACGACCGCACCGGCTTCCGCGTGGGTTACAAACCGGCGGGTGGTATTTCCAAAGCCAAAGACTCTCTGGTGTATCTATCGTTGATCAAAGACGAGCTAGGCGACCGTTGGTTGCAGCCAGACCTGTTCCGCTTTGGCGCCTCGTCCCTCTTGGGCGACATCGAACGCCAGCTGGAGCATCACGTCACTGGCCAGTATTCCGCCAGCTACCGCCACGCGATGGCGTAAGGACAGAGCCGTGACCGCAGCCCCAGACACCGACGCCCCGATCCCAGATCAGTACCTTCTAAGGATGAAGGTTTGGTCTCAACGGACTTGGGTCGCACGCTGCGACGACCATCTGTCTGGCGCCACTTTGGAAGCCCGCCTTGCTGACTTTCTGCAAGAGTCTTTTGAATACGCGCACACGCAGCCAGACCTGCTCGACAAACCCACAGCCCAAATTGCCGAAGCCGTCATGGCCGGCATTTTGCACAGCGAAACAGTGCCAGCCGAAGATCTTCAGGCAGCGCTTCACAAGATAACCTCGTAAGGGGAAAACAAATGACCGTTAAAGAGATTTTTGACACCATGGATTACGGCCCCGCCCCCGAAAGCGCCGCAGACGCGCTTGCCTGGATTGTCGATCAAGGCGCGGCCTTTGGCCATTTCATCGACGACGACTGGACCACACCACGCAAAGACTTCCAGTCCAAGAACCCCGCCAATGGTGAAACTCTAGCTGATTTGACGCAGGCCTCGCAGGACGAAGTCGACGCGGCAGCAAAGGCGGCACGCAAAGCGCAGCCAAAGTGGGAAGGCCTCGGCGGCCACGGCCGCGCCAAATACCTCTACGCCATCGCCCGCCTGCTACAAAAACACAGCCGCCTGTTTGCCGTGCTGGAAACGCTCGACAACGGCAAACCGATCCGCGAAAGCCGCGACATCGACATCCCGTTGGTGCAACGCCATTTCTATTATCACGCCGGTATGGCACAACTCATGGAAGCCGAACTGCCCAACGCGCAAGCCCTTGGCGTCTGCGGCCAGATCATCCCATGGAACTTCCCGCTCTTGATGTTGGCATGGAAAGTTGCGCCCGCCCTGGCCATGGGCAACACCGTGGTCCTGAAGCCCGCCGAATACACCTCCCTCACGGCCATGGCTTTTGCCGACATCTGTCGACAGGCGGGTCTGCCAGCGGGTGTGGTCAACATCGTCACCGGCGATGGCACCGTAGGCGAAATGATCACCGCACACGAAGACATAAACAAAGTCGCCTTCACCGGTTCTACTGAGGTTGGCAAGCGCATCCGCGAAGCCACCGCAGGCTCCGGCAAGTCGCTGACTTTGGAGCTGGGTGGCAAGTCGCCGTATATCGTCTTTGAAGATGCCGACATCGACAGCGCTATCGAAGGTCTGGTTGATGCCATTTGGTTCAACCAAGGTCAGGTTTGCTGCGCAGGCTCCCGCCTCTTGGTGCAAGAAGGCATTGCAGAGACGTTCTATCGCAAACTCAAAACCCGCATGGACGGTTTGCGCATCGGCAATCCACTCGACAAATGCATCGACGTGGGTGCTGTTGTCGATCCGGTCCAGTTGCAAACCATCACTGACATGGTCGCAGCCAACACCGACGGCGAAACCTACCATGCTCCCATCGAGATGCCTGTCGAGGGCTGTTTCTACCCGCCAACCCTGATCACCGGCCTCGCGCCGTCTTCCAAATTGATGCAGGAAGAGATCTTCGGCCCGGTGCTGGTGTCTACCACCTTCCGCACCCCGTCCGAGGTGGTCGCGCTTGCGAACAACACCCGCTATGGACTCGCGGCGACGTTGTGGACCGAGAACGTGAACCTCGCGCTTGATATCGCGCCCAAGCTGGTTGCCGGTGTGGTCTGGGTCAACGCCACCAACCTGTTTGATGCGGCCGCAGGCTTTGGCGGCGTACGCGAAAGCGGTTATGGTCGCGAGGGTGGTTGGGAAGGCCTGTCCGCCTACACCAAACCGAAAGGCGTGCCCAAGGCCCTCAAACCTGTCGAAGCCTTCACCGGTGACAAAGGCCCAACCGACCCACTGGACCGCACGCCAAAGCTCTACGTCGGGGGCAAGCAGGCCCGGCCCGATGGCGGCTACAGCCAAAACATCTACAGCAAGTCCGGCGCACTTCTGGGCCAAGCCCCAATTGCCAACCGCAAAGACGTACGCAACGCTGTTGAGGCCGCCCACGCTGCCAAAGGCTGGTCTGGCACCACTGGTCACCTACGCGCGCAAATTCTTTACTACATCGCGGAAAACCTGTCCGCCCGCAAAGACGAGTTCGCCACACGCGTTAACCTGTTGACCGGTGGAAAGACCGGCGCCGCAGAGGTCGAAACCTCAATCCGTCGCCTCTTCACCTACGCCGCTTGGGCCGACAAATATGACGGCCAGGCACATGGCGTGCCGATCCGCGGCGTGGCCTTGGCCATGAAAGAACCGGTGGGTGTGATTGGTGCACTCTGTGCGGATGACGCGCCACTTCTGGGCCTGATCTCCGCCATGGCGCCCGCGATTGCCATGGGCAACCGTGCTGTCTTGATCGCTTCAGAAGCCTTCCCACTGGCCGCCACTGACTTCTATCAGGTGCTGGAAACCTCCGATGTGCCGGGCGGGGTGGTCAACATCCTCACCGGCTCCCACGCGGAACTGGCGGGCCCGCTTGCCAGTCACCTCGATGTGGATGCGGTCTGGTCCTTCTCTTCAACCGACATATCGGCAGAGATCGAACGCGCCAGCGCTGGAAACCTCAAGCGCACCTGGGTCAACAACGGCCTTTCCCGCGACTGGTTGGGCGCAGAGGGCGAAGGCCGCGCATTTTTGCAAGCCGCGACCGAGGTCAAAAACATCTGGGTGCCATACGGCGAGTAAACCCAAGCGATGCCAACCAAAAAGCGCCGACGGTTCCCCGCCGGCGCTTTTGCTTTTCTCTGTCAGAGTGGATCAGGCGGCGGCCCAGGCTTCGTCTTCGCCATCTTCGTCAAACATCTCGACATCACCAGTTTCTGCAGCTTGTGCAGCTACGCTGAACCCACCCAACGCATCCACCAAACGATCCACCGCCATATCAAGGCTGGAAGTCGCCGCGGAAGCTTCCTCAGCCCGCGCGGCATTGGCCTGTGTTTCGCTACCGATGGTCTGCATGCTACCACGGATCTTCTCAACAGACTGCGCCTGCTCTGAGGACACATCCGAAATCTCCGACACATTGCCTGACACTTCATTCACGTCACCCAAAATCGCTTCAAGCGCATCCCCGACTTGACGCACCAGCGCCACGCCATTGGTCACATGCCCATTGCTCTCTGAAATCAGCTTGTTAATGTTTTGCGCAGCTTCCGCAGAGCGATGCGCCAGTTCACGTACCTCAGATGCAACAATCGCAAAACCCGCGCCCGCTTCACCTGCGCGCGCTGCTTCCACACCGGCATTCAACGCCAGCAGGTTGGTTTGGAAGGCAATGTCTTCAATCAGCGTCACCACGTGGTCAATCTGCGACGAGGAGGCCTCGATCTCGTCCATGGTGCTCACAGCCTGACGAACCACTTCCGCGCCGTTACTGGTCATCGTGCGAGTGTTGTCAAACCGCTCCTGCGTGGACTTGGCCTTGTTGACCGCCCCATTCATCGCATCTGCAATCTGTTCCACCGCATCGGTCACACCTTGCAGCGCACCTGCCTGTTTCTCAGTGCTGTGCGCTACACTGTTGGACACTTCGGACAGCTCGCGGCTGTCGACTTCGATCTGGCTCGACACCGAAGTCACAGAGGTAACAATGCCACTCAGAGACTTCACAGCATCGTTGAAACTCTTACGCAGCGCTTCATAGCTCCTGTCAAAAGAGTGGTTGATCGAAGCATCCAGATTGCCCCCTGCAATACGGGTCAGACGTTCATGCAGGGTTTCAACAACATCCGCCTGTGCCTTTTCTCGTGCCTCAATACCAGTTTTCTCAAGCTTCAGCGCGTCCATGGTCTCAGACAACACAGCCTGCTCTTTGTTGCGCTCGTTCATCTGACGCAGCGTGGTCATAACAGAGGTCAGCAGGATGCCGGTTTCTGCAATCACAACAACCGCGTGCAAAACTGTCCGGCCAATATTTTCCATCAAATCCACCGACGGGTACACCATCGGCGGCCAAAAGAAAGTCAGCGCCAAATGATGTACTGCGGTCACGCCAGCCCCCACCAACAGTGACGTCGGACACGTCATCAGCGTCAGCATCGCTAGCGCGGCAAAGAAAACCATATGCACGTCCAATTGCCATGCATGCCCTGTCATCGACGCGAGGATCAGGGCAATTTGACCAATCACGGCCACCGTCACGCTCACGCGCGCAGCCAGGTTCCCGCCCAGCCGGAAGGCATAAAACGCCAAGGCGGCAAATGCGCCGGCTGAGGCGCCGATCATCACAACTTGGCCGCCCCGCATAAATGCGATGGATGCTGCTGCAGCGCCAAGAACCGCCGCCACACAAGCCAAAACCTGCACACCCGTCTGACGGGCTTTTGTTAATTTGAGATCTTCAGTCATATCGTGCCTCCACACAGCCAGGCCAACGCTTCGCCGTCCAGAATGGCCCAGGCGCCATTCCGTTTCAGTCTCTTCTCAAAGTCTTCGCTTTCTGACGTCCCCAGCACAGCCAGCGGGGCTTGCGTCACGCCCACAACCTGTCCACCAGATGTCTCTACGAGCTCTGTCAGATCCGTCCCCGGCCGCGCGACAATCAAAACCGGCCCACCTGCTTTCACAGGAGCGCTGACAATTGCCAAAACTGGGGTCACAGTCAGGCAAAAGACAGCAGCGAGAATCGCCGGGAGATATTGCACGCGATGGGTCATCTCGGCCTTATTGCGGGAAAACTATTTCCAGCCGCTTAATTTCTCTCACGGAATAAGTTTGCGCAGCGAAATTACCCAACGTCAGATCGCCACCCATCACGTCAAAAAAAACGCGCCGGTGAAACCAGCGCGTTTTTAAAATGCCCTTGAACGTCAATGCGACCAGAGTTTAGCCCGGCAGCTTGGTGGTACGCAGATATGGGAAGTGTGTGGTGAATTCACCGTATCTGGCCTTCGCATCCTCATCGCTTACCGCAACCGGGATCACTACGTCGCCGCCGGGAGTCCAGTTTGCCGGGGTTGCTACGTTCTCTTTTGCAGCTGTTTGCAGACCATCCAATGCGCGCAAAACTTCGGCAAAATTACGACCCACATTCATCGGGTACGTCATGGACAGCTTCAACTGTTTATCAGGTCCAATGATAAAAACAGACCGCACGGTCGCGCTGTCCGCCGGGGTACGCCCATCCGGCAGATAGGCCTCAGCTGGCAGCATGTCGAAGGCTTTGGACACCGCCAAACCATCATCGGCAATAATCGGGAAGCCCGCGCCCGTACCAGCGTAGGACTCGATGTCTTTCTTCCAGCCTTTGTGGTCTTCCACACCATCCACAGACACACCAATCACCTTGGTCGCGCGCTTCTGCCACTCATCGGCAAGTTGCGCGACGGCACCAAACTCAGTGGTACACACCGGCGTGAAATCTTTCGGGTGGGAAAACAGAATGGCCCAGCTGTCGCCAATCCAATCGTGAAAAGCAATCGTGCCCTGATCCGTCTCGGCGGTGAAATTTGGCACAACATCATTGATTCGCAGGCCCATGGGCTTCTCCCTCTGTTTGGGTCGCACACTTCGCCCTGCCGGCTTGACTCGAGACAATTCGAGTAGGTGGAGCGATATGTAAAAACGGTTCTCTGTCGCAAAGCAACTTTGCGCAGACTACATCCGTCGTTTTTGAACGCCACCCCTTTACCGGAAGAAATAATTTGATCAAATTACTCGTGACCGCGCGTCGCCCCACTTGCGGAACCCTGAATTGCTACGCAGACTGACGCCAAGATCGAGAGGGAGTAAATACCATGATCGAGAAACGCCAATTCTACATCAACGGCAACTGGGTCGACCCAGTTGCCGCCAATGACATGCCCGTCATTGACCCCGCCACCGAAGACACCTGCGCTGTAATTTCACTGGGCGATCAGGCAGACACCGACGCGGTCGTTGCTGCGGCACGCGCAGCTTTCCCAGCCTGGGCCGATACGCCGCTGGAAGAGCGGGTCGCAATGGTCAAGAAGCTCCGTGACATCTACATGACCCGGCGCGACGACATGGCCGAAGCCATGCGCATGGAAATGGGTGCGCCAACCGATCTGGCCAAAAGCAGCCAATGGGGTGCCGGCGTCTGGCATCTTGATGGGTTCCTTGAGGCTCTGGAAAAATTCGAGTTCGAATACGCCATGGGCGCGGATCGCATGCGCAAGGAGCCGATTGGCGTCTGTGCTATGATCACACCCTGGAACTGGCCGATGAACCAGGTTTTCCTGAAAGCCATTCCGGCGCTTCTGGTCGGCTGCACAATGGTGTTGAAACCGTCTGAAATCGCGCCTCTGTCCTCCATCGTCTTCACCGAAATGATGGACGAAGCCGGTTTCCCTGCGGGTGTTTTCAACATGGTCAACGGTGACGGCGTAGGTGTCGGCTCGCAGCTGTCCGCCCACCCTGATGTGGACATGGTGTCCTTCACCGGCTCCACCCGCGCAGGCATCGCCATCTCCAAAGCTGCAGCCGACACATTGAAGCGCGTCAGCCTTGAGCTGGGCGGCAAAGGCGCCAACATCATCTTTGCTGATGCAGACGAGAAAGCCGTCAAACGCGGCGTGATCCACTGCATGCAAAACTCCGGGCAATCCTGTAACGCCCCAACCCGCATGATGGTCGAAGGCAGCCGCTACGTCGAAGCGGTGGAGCAAGCCAAAGCCGCAGCAGACGCCACCCAAGTTGGTGCGACCACAGAATCCGGCCGCCACATCGGCCCCGTGGTCTCCGAGCTGCAGTTCAACAAAATTCAGGGCTTGATCGAAACCGGCATCAAAGAAGGCGCAACGCTGGTTGCCGGCGGTCTTGGCCGTCCTGAAGGCATGAACAAAGGCTACTTCGTGCGCCCAACAGTGTTTGCGGATGTGACACCGGACATGACAATTTACCGCGAAGAAATCTTCGGCCCGGTGTTGGCGATCTCCCCGTTTGAAAGCGAAGAGCAGGCTGTGCAGATGGCCAACGACACAGTCTATGGCCTGACCAACTACATCCAGACCGAAGATGACGACAAGCGCCTGCGCGTCGCCCGTCAGGTCCGCTCCGGCATGGTCGAAACCAACGGCGTGTCCCGCATCAACGGCTCCCCGTTTGGCGGCTACGGCCAGTCCGGCAACGGCCGCGAAGGTGGCACTTGGGGGCTGGAAGAGTTCTGCGAAACCAAGGCGATATCCGGCGTGCCAATGAGCTAAGCCGCACACTTCTCTAAAAGAAAAGGCCGCAGCATCTCGCTGCGGCCTTTTCTTTGGTTATGCCGCTGGCTTGCGCGACCGGTTGCGCCGCCGACGTGGCCGACCGCCACCGGGTTTGTCATTGCCATTGGCCGCGCTGTTTGGCCTGCCGCCACCGGGTTTCCCGCCGCCAGATTTGCCACTACCACGCTTGCGGCCCGGTCCACCGGAACGCGGTCCCGCGCCGTATTCCTTATTCATCTCGCGAAGCTCATCCGTTGGCCGGTCAAACTGACGGCCAATCAACTTTTCGATGTCTTTAAGATAATCCCGCTCATCCAGCGCACAGAAGGAAATCGCGCGGCCTTCACGACCTGCACGTGCCGTGCGACCAATCCGGTGCACATAAGCCTCGGCAACATTGGGCAGATCAAAGTTGATCACCAGCGAAATCACAGGAATGTCGATCCCGCGCGCGGCGACGTCGGTGGCCACCAGCACGGTGACGTCCCCTTCACGAAACGCCTTAATCGCGCGATCCCGCTGTCCTTGACTCTTGTTGCCGTGGATTGACGCGGCATTGAAACCTTCAGCGACAAGCTGCTTCATCATGCGCTCCGCACCATGTTTGGTACGCGAGAAAATCAGCGTGCTCTCGCCCGTATTCTCAGACAGGATTTCCCGCAGCCGTTTCCGCTTTTCGCCTTTCTCGTGGTACTCAACCGTCTGAGCAATCTTATCCGCAGTCTTGCCCGGAGGCGCACATTCCACCCGCTTGGGCTTGGTCAAATAGCTGCGGCTCAGCTCTTCCATCTGCTTTGGCATCGTCGCGGAAAACAGCATGGTCTGGCGTGGCGTGCCCAGATGCGGGGCAATCTTACGCAGGCTATGAATGAAGCCCATATCCAGCATCTGATCGGCTTCGTCCAGCACCAGATAGCCCACCGTCGACAGGTCGATTTCCCTGCGATCCAACAGGTCAATCAACCGACCGGGCGTCGCTACCAGAATGTCCGTACCACGCTTCAACATGGCAATCTGACGATTGATGGATTGCCCACCCACTACGGTCATCACCTTCATCGGTGTGCCCTGAGCCATCGGGCGCAGGTTGTCCGCGATCTGGTTCACCAGCTCCCGCGTAGGGGCCAGCACCAAAGCTTTCACCGACTTCGGCATCGGCTTGCCCGGCGTTGACAGCAAGCGATCCATCATCGGCAGACCAAAGGCCAGCGACTTACCGGTTCCGGTCTGCGCCAGTCCCAAAATATCATGACCTTCCAAAGCCAGTGGAATGGCCTTCTGTTGGATAGGTGTTGGCGCATCAAAGCCAGCTGCTTTGAGACCTTTCAAAAGTGTGGGCGACAGGCCCAATTGTTCAAACGTCGACACAAAATGTCCTTTCAAACCACACGCAAGATGGCGCATGGCATGGCGTCAACGGCCCGCAAAAGGGCCGTGATCGGGTTCGACAGCACCGCCACCGCGAAGCACATTCCGCGCGGCCCGGTCTGCCAGTCAGAACCCTGCGTGATGGGAACGAAAGCGTCGCTGATGCGCCCGGACGGTTCCTCAAAACCCGGCGCGGCCTGCTCACGCGGCTGCGCAGCGACCTGCCCCACATAAAGCCTTACGACACAAAGTCAACTGCGGGCCTACAAACAAAAAGGGCCAACGCAACGCGCCAGCCCCTCTTTTAACTCAAGACATCTAAGAGCGTCAGGCTTTGCCTTTCCACGGAACGAGGTACTTTTCCCCCCAGCGCATGAGCATATCGATGCCAAAGCCGATAATTCCGATAAGAATAATCCCCATCAACACGATGTCCGTGTCCTGAAACTTAGAGGCCGCCACGATCATCTTACCAACACCTTTTTCAGCGGCGACAAGCTCTGCAGCCACAACTGTGCCCCAACAGACACCCATGGCAACACGCGCTGCTGTGAAGATCTCAGGTAGGGAGTTTGGAATGATTACGTGACGCAGGATCTGACGCTTATTGGCCCCCAGAGAATAGGCCGCGTGCACCTTTGTGATATTCACACCTGAAACACCGGACCGCGCGCCAATCGCCATAATCCACAACGCCGCAAGAAACAGCAGGATGATTTTACCCTGTTCGCCAATACCGGCCCAGATGATCACTAGCGGGATCAAGGCCAAAGGAGGCACCGGACGCATGAACTCCACAATCGGGTCAAACCAACCACGGAACCAATTGGACAACCCCATGGCATAGCCAAGCGGAATGCCAACCGCCGCGCCCAGAGCAAAACCTACGATCACCCGAAACAGCGAATAGCTAAGATGCTCCGCCAAGGTGACATTCTGATACCCATCCTGGCTCACAGAAATCAGGCGTTTCCAGACACTTTCCGGCGCCGGCAACCAGATGCTTTCCATCTGCCAGCCTTTGGCAGGTTCGAAATTCAACGTGCCCTTGTCGGTTAACGCCACGCGGCCAAAGCCAACTTCCACATCCGTGTCGCGATCAATCGGCTGCCCGTCTACTGCAACAATCTTGGCACCGTCTTTACGGGTAACCTCATCATTGGCATCCCAGCGCAGCAGTTTTGAACGATATGCTTGCACAACAAGCGCATCGTTTTTGGCGCTGCCACTGTTTTCGATAACAACCGGCGTTTCCGGCTTCTCTCCAACTTCATGCACCAGCACGCTCACAGTCGCGTCCGCCGTTTGTCCGCCTTCTGCTTCCACTGTGTAGGTAAAAGAGGCTTCGCCCACAAAAGGTCCCGGCGCGTGCAAGAACTTTGGCAACAAGGCAGACCCTGTAAACGCCCCCCAAATCACAAAGATAAGCACGATTGAAATCACCGAGGCCGCTTTGTTGGAGATCACTGCACTTTCGTCACCAAAGGTCACAGTCTTTAGAGACGTGTAATCCCGCACCGGCGACAGCCGACGTTTGACCTGCATATACAAGAAATACGCCGCGAGGATCAGGCCGACATACAAGATCAAATAGGGCAAGGCGCTGATCACCGAGATCAACAAGGTAATCAATTCACCACCCAGGTCGGTAAAAATCTGTCCCATGTTATGCGCTCTCCTCAGTACGGCCCATGATCTCTTCTTCCATGTTCCAGATCATATTGAGGATCTCTTCGCGGGTTTTCGTATAATCCGGGTGCTCTTTCACCTCTCGCAAATCTGCGCCCACTCCCATATCCGCGAAGGGCAAGCGATATTCTTTGTGTATCCGTCCAGGCCGTGGTGCCATCACCAGCAATCTCTCCCCCAACAGCAGCGCTTCGTCCACCGAGTGGGTGATCAAAATAATCGTTTTGCCAGTTTCTTTCCAAAGCTTGAGCACAAGGCTCTGCATTTTCTCCCGCGTCAGCGCATCCAGAGCACCAAGCGGTTCATCCATCAGAATCACATCCGGATCATTGGCCAGACAACGGGCAAGTGCCACACGTTGCTGCATCCCGCCGGACAATTCATAGACCATTTTCTCTTTAAAATCTTGCAGCCCTACGACATCAAGCAAGTGGTCCACAATCTCTGCGCTCTCTGACTTCGGCATTCCCTTCATGTCAGGCCCAAAACGCACGTTGTCACGCACGCTCATCCACTCAAACAAAGCGCCTTTCTGAAACACCATACCACGCTCAGCATCGGGTCCGTGAACCTGATGACCATTCAGCACAATCTGGCCTTCTGTAGGCGCTAGAAACCCTGCGACAATGTTAAGCAATGTTGTTTTGCCACAGCCCGAAGGCCCCAGCACGCTCAGCAACTCGCCTTGTTGAAGATCAAGGCTAACATCCTTCAGCGCCTGAACATGGCTGCCATTAGGCAGGTCAAAGCGCATGGACAAATTTTGTATGGATAATCCGGTCATGGTCCCTATCTGACATTGGGCATCGCCCCCGCGACGCACGGCGGTTGTCCCGCCTGTTCTCATTGGGAAGTCGTTAGAAAAAGCCCACACGTAGAGGTGTGGGCTTTTTATATTGTTAGCTTACATGCCTTTGGCAGATTCCAGTGGCCCAGTGTTTACAGCAGCGTCATAGCTGTCCAAGGCGCTTGGAATGGAGCCTGCGCCCACAAACACACCTGCCACACCTTTCATGAAGTCTTGCGCAGTACCGCCAAGCCAAGAGCCGCCGAGCTGCTCGTCAACCGTCGGGAACTTAAAGGTTGCGAGAGTGGATGCGGTGGACTCTTCGTCCATACCTGCGTCCTTGGCAATCACCGGCAACATCTTGGCGTGATTGGCTTCGTCTGCCCACATCGCGTTCGCTTCGGCGGTCACAGCCAGAAACTTCGCCAACATCTCACCTTCTTCCGCAATATAAGATGCAGGAGCCGTGGTGGCGTCAAACACCAAAATTCCCAGCTCTTCTTTCTCTGCACCAGTCAGCAACACGTTGCCGTGCTCAGTCATGCGACGCAGCGCGCCACCCCAGCCACAGGCCATGTCCAGCGAACCTTGCGCCAGAGCCGCCGCGCCTTCAGCAGGCGCCATATCCACAACTTCCATAGACGCCACATCCACACCGAAGTGGTTCATTTGGCTGAGGAAACCATAATGCGCAGCTGTACCAAGGGGCACTGCAACTTTCTTACCAGCTAGTTCCGCAGCGCTGTTTTTGTCGATCTCAAGACCGGAGGCCACGACACAGTTGTCGTTGTCAGAGTAGCTGACCGCGACATCCACAATTTGGATGTCTTGACCGGCAGAAGCCGCAACCACAAACGGTGGCACCCCTTGGCTCACCGAAATCTGCACATCACCAGACGCCATTGCCGCACTCATCGCGGTACCAGTGTCAAAGCTCACCCAATTAATGGTGGTGCCCATGGCCTCTTCATACATACCGGTCTGCTTGGCGTATTGGAACGGCATTGGCCACTCTAGGAAATAGGCCACGGTAATCTCCGCAGTCGCGGCCTGTGCTCCCAACAGCATGGCTGTCGAAGCCGCAGCACCCATCAGTGTCGTTTTCAAGCTCATAATCAATTCTCCCGTTGTCGATTCTGGCGCGAGGTTTTTAGCCGGGCCGTTGGGCTTTGAGCCTCTTTTTTGTTCACCGGCAGTGCGCGTCCTCCTTGAGGGGAGCGGAAATTCCGGCACCGATCAATGTTTTTTTCGGCAATTAATCGTCACGAACCCGTGTCTTGGCCTGCATAAAAAAATTTGACCATCTGGTTGAAAGTCATATAAAATAGGGATTTGACGCGCTCTCTCTCGTTATTTCTCCGTCACTCACCGAAATACTGGCCTTACAAAGATAAAACTTTTGGCCCTATAAACATGCCAAAAAAAATCGCGAGGATGGCGTCGAATTCCAAGTAGCGGGCTGGTTTGCGCCCAAAACACATCTCAAAGTAGATTCTCAATCAAGGAGACTCGCGCCATGGATGGCACATTAAAAGACAACGACCTCAGCCATGTCGTGAACGCAGACAAAGCCCACGTCTGGCATCATTTGGTGCAGCACAAGCCGTTCGAAACCAATGACCCTCGCATCATCATTGAGGGTAAAGGAATGCGTGTGTGGGACCAAAACGGCAAAGAGTATATCGATGCTGTCTCAGGAGCAGTCTGGACCGTAAACGTCGGCTATGGGCGCGAACGCATTGCAAACGCCGTGCACGCCAACCTGATGAAGATGTGCTACTTCGCCAACGCCGCAGGCAATGTGCCTGGCGCGCTCTATGCGGAAAAGCTAATTGAAAAAATGCCCGGCATGAGCCGCGTCTACTACTGCAACTCCGGTTCCGAGGCGAATGAGAAAGCCTTCAAACTGATCCGTCAGATTGCCCATAAGAAATACGGCGGCAAGAAAACCAAAATCCTCTACCGCGACCGCGACTACCACGGCTCCACATTGGCCGCTATGTCCGCCGGCGGTCAGGACGAGCGCAACATGCAATACGGCCCGTTCGCGCCAGACTTCGTGCGTGTGCCGCACTGCATGGAGTACCGGAAAGACGAGCTGGGACTCGGCCATCTGTCTGGACGCGAGTTCGGTATCGCCGCAGCAAATCAAATCGAAGAGGTGATTCTGCGCGAAGGTTCAGACACCGTGGGCGCGCTTTGTCTTGAGCCTGTGACCGCAGGCGGCGGTGTGATCACCCCACCCGAAGGCTATTGGGACCGTGTGCAGGAAATCTGCAAACAGTACGACATCCTGCTGCACATCGACGAGGTGGTTTGTGGCATCGGCCGCACCGGCACCCATTGGTTTGGCTATCAGCACTACGGCATCAAGCCGGACTTCGTGACCATGGCCAAAGGTGTGGCGTCCGGCTATGCGGCGATCTCCTGCATGGTCACCACCGAGGAAGTCTTCGAGATGTTCAAGTCGGACCCATCCGACAAACTCGACCATTTCCGTGACATCTCCACCTTCGGCGGCTGCACCGCAGGCCCGGCGGCGGCGCTGGAAAACATGGCGATCATCGAAGAAGAAGGTCTGCTAGAAAATTGCACCGCCATGGGCGAGCGCATGATGGGCAACCTTCAGGCCTTGATGGAAAAGCACGACGTCATAGGCGATGTGCGCGGCATAGGCCTGTTCCTTGGGTGTGAGCTTGTGAAAGATCGCGACACCAAGGAGCCGGTGGACGAAGCCGACATTGCTGCGATTGTAGGTGATTGTGGCGCGCATGGCGTCATCATCGGTGCGGCCAACCGTTCCGTGCCGGGCCGCAACAATGTGATTGCCTTCTCCCCAGCCCTGATCGCCACGCCAGACGACATCGACGCCATCACCAATGCCGTCGACAACGCCCTGACCAAAGTGTTTGGCTAAACAGACCTGCAACGTCCGGTGACGGTGTCCTCCCGCCGTCACTTCGCGCCACTTGTCCATCACGGCGGGTGGCGCTCGTTTCCTTAAAAGGAAGACCCATGTGGCCCACCCCAATCATATTGACCGGCACCCATGTGTCATTGGCACCTCTGTCGCATGAGCACGCCAGCGATTTGGCCGCGGCCTCCGCTGACGGTGATCTCTCTGCGCTGTGGTACACGATGGTGCCCGCGCCAGAAGACGTGCCCTCCAACATTGACGCGCGAAACGCGACCGCAGGCATGACGCCTTTTGCCATCCTCGACCCAACTGGCAAAGCCGTGGGCATGACCACCTTTATGAATGCCGACGCAACCAATCGGCGGGTGGAAATCGGCTCCACCTGGTATCGCGCATCAGTCCAGCGCGGTCCGATGAACACCGAATGTAAACTGCTGATGCTTCGGCACGCTTTTGAAGATCTGGTCTGCATCGCCGTAGAGTTCCGCACCCACTTTCTGAACCACCGCTCTCGCCGCGCGATTGAACGGCTCGGCGCGAAGTTCGACGGCGTGCTGCGCAATCATATGATCATGGGCAATGGCACCTTGCGTGACACGGCGGTCTATTCGATATGCCAACACGAATGGCCTGCTGTGCGCGCAAATCTTGAGCACAAACTGGCACGCAAGGCTCCTGCGTGAAAGTCCAGTTTGCTTGCGCCATAAGTCCAGTATAGCCTCCCGTCATGGCAATATCCGTCGAAACCTTCTTCCTCGCGCCCGGTTTTCAGGGCACGCTTCAGGCGCAAATTCAGCAACTCATCGCTGAGGGCATCCTATCCGGCCGCTTCCGGCGGGGCGAAAAACTACCGTCTTCACGCAAACTGGCCACCCACCTCGGCGTGTCCCGCATCACCATCACGCTGGCTTACACTGAGCTGCTCGCCAACGATTACCTGACCTCGCGCGGCCGTTCAGGGTATTACGTCAGCGAAAACGCCCCGGTCCCGCCGTCGTTTGATCCGCCCAAACCCCGCGAAGACCGCATCGACTGGGCCCGCGCATTGGGGCGCCGCTTCACCGGCGGTGACACTCCGGACAAACCCAAAGACTGGGCCAACTACCGCTTTCCCTTTGTCTATGGACAGACCGATCCGAGCCTATTTGATCACGCCAACTGGCGGCTCTGCGCCCTGCAGGCTCTGGGCCAAAAAGAGTTCACTGCGCTCACCGCAGACTACTACGATCAAGATGATCCCGAATTGGTCGAATTCATTGCCCGAAATACGCTCCCACGCCGCGGCATCATCGCCCGCCCCGAAGAAATCCTGATCACACTTGGTGCCCAAAACGCGCTTTGGATCGCAGCGCAAATCCTACTGACCCAGCGTCGCATGGCCGCGATCGAGAACCCCTGCTACCATGCTTTGCGGGACATCCTGAACCAATCCCGCTGCCATGTGGACGCCATTAACGTGGACCGCAACGGCCTCGACCCCGGTCTGATTCCGTCCGAGGCTGATGTGATTTTCACCACGCCCAGCCACCAATGCCCGACGACTGCCACCATGCCGATGGCCCGCCGCCATGCGCTTCTTGAGCGCGCCCGCGAAATCGACGCACTGGTGGTCGAAGACGACTACGAGTTTGAAATGTCCTTTCTGGACGCACCTTCCCCTGCATTGAAATCGCTCGATACGGAAGGCCGCGTCATCTATGTAGGCAGCTTCTCGAAATCTCTCTTTCCCGGGCTACGCCTCGGCTACCTCGTGGGCTCCGAAGCCTTCATTAGAGAAGCCCGCGCTCTACGCGCTTCTGTGATCCGCCATCCCCCGGGCCACATCCAACGCACCGCCGCCTATTTCCTGTCACTTGGTCACTACGACGCTCTCATAAGACGAATCCGCGAAGCACTAAAAACACGCAGGGCCGTCATGCAAGACGCTATTGATCAATCAGGTCTGACGGTTGCCGGCAAAGGTGCCTTTGGCGGCTCCTCTTTTTGGATGCGAACCAATCCGGGACTCAACACCGAAATATTGGCCGAAGAGCTCAAGTCAGAAGGTGTCCTCATCGAACCCGGCCATCCATTTTTCACGGGCGATACCCTGCCAAAAAACTTTTACCGTCTCGGCTATTCGTCAATTCCATCCGAGAGAATTCCTGAAGGCGTTACCCGTATTGCCCGCGCACTCGGCCACGGTTGATTTGGATATATTCGGCCACCTTATCTGGCCCTAACGTCATATTGCCGCAGTACGTAGTTTCCTTGCAAAAGGAACGCCCGTCGCCAGAGTCGGGCGCAGCATGGAGTTTGCCTCATGAAAATGACCACCGAAGAAGCTTTTGTGAAAGTGCTTCAGCGCCACGGCATCGAGCATGCCTTTGGAATCATTGGCTCTGCCATGATGCCCATATCCGATCTTTTTCCCAAAGCTGGCATCATGTTCTGGGACTGCGCTCACGAAGGTTCCGCCGGTATGATGAGCGACGGCTACACCCGCGCGACCGGAAAAATGTCAATGATGATCGCGCAGAACGGCCCCGGTATCACCAACTTCGTGACCGCCGTGAAAACCGCCTACTGGAACCACACACCGTTGCTGCTGGTCACCCCACAGGCCGCCAACAAGACCATCGGTCAGGGTGGCTTCCAGGAAGTTGAGCAGATGAAACTGTTTGAGGACATGGTGGCCTATCAGGAAGAGGTGCGTGACCCCTCCCGCGTAGCTGAGGTGCTCACCCGTGTGATCAGCCAAGCCAAACGCCTGTGCGGTCCGGCACAGCTCAACATCCCGCGTGACTTCTGGACTCAAGTCGTCGACATCGAGATCCCGGATCCCATCGCATTTGAAGCTTCCTCAGGCGGCACAAACTCTGTGGCAGATGCCGCAGCCCTGCTGTCCTCCGCCAAAAACCCGGTAATCTTAAACGGCGCAGGCGCGGTTCTGTCCGAAGGCGGTATCCCAGCGTCTATCGCACTGGCCGAACGCCTCGATGCGCCAGTCTGCGTGGGCTATCAGCACAACGACGCCTTCCCGGGCAACCACCCGCTGTTTGCGGGCCCTCTGGGTTACAATGGTTCCAAGGCGGGCATGGAGCTGATCAAAGAGGCCGACGTTGTGTTGGCTCTCGGCACACGCCTGAACCCCTTCTCGACTCTGCCTGGCTATGGCATGGAATATTGGCCAGCGGACGCCAAGATCATCCAAGTGGACATCAACCCCAACCGCATTGGCCTAACCAAAAAGGTTGAAGTGGGGATCGTGGGTGACGCCGCCAAAGTGGCCACCGGCATTCTGGAACAGCTTGCAGACAACGCTGGCGACACAGGCCGCGAAGAGCGCAAAGCCCGCATTTCCAAAACCAAATCTGCCTGGGCACAGCAACTGTCTTCGATGGACCACGAAGACGACGATCCAGGCACAAGCTGGAACGAACGCGCCCGCGCGGATAAGCCAGACTGGATGTCACCGCGTATGGCCTGGCGCGCGATCCAATCCGCTCTGCCACGCGAAGCCATCATCAGCTCCGACATCGGCAACAACTGCGCCATCGGCAACGCCTACCCGTCCTTTGAGGAAGGCCGCAAATACCTTGCACCTGGCCTGTTTGGCCCCTGCGGCTACGGCCTGCCGGCCATCGTTGGCGCAAAAATCGGCCAACCGGATGTGCCGGTCTGTGGCTTCGCAGGCGACGGAGCCTTTGGCATCGCGGTAAACGAGTTAACCGCCATTGGCCGCGGCGAATGGCCTGCGGTAACCCAAATTGTCTTCCGCAATTACCAGTGGGGCGCCGAAAAGCGGAACTCCACCCTCTGGTTTGATGACAACTTTGTCGGTACCGAGCTGGACACATCCGTGTCTTACGCCGGTATCGCACAGGCCTGCGGTCTGGAAGGCGTTGTAGCGCGCACCATGGACGAATTAACCGCCGCGCTAAACAAGGCCATCGACGATCAAATGAACCACGGCAAAACCACTTTGATCGAAGCCATGATCAACCAGGAACTGGGCGAGCCCTTCCGTCGCGACGCGATGAAAAAGCCTGTGTCCGTTGCTGGCATCGATGCGGCGGACATGATCAAACAGACCGGAACCTGACCTTTTGAAGCCGCTCCGCCAAATACTTGGTGCCGCCAGCGGCTCTGACAAAATCATCGCCCTTTCCGAGGGCGATGATTCTCGTGTTGTTGAAGCAGCACTGATGATCCGTGAAGAGGCGGTGGCCCGTGTCCTGTTGATCGGCAACCCGACAACCATCGCCGGGCATCTCGCCACCCATGACACCAAACCCACGGAAGTCGCCGGTGCCATCGACATCCACGACCCTGACCACTCTCCTCTCTTGGATGAATTCCGCGACACGTTGGTGTCCTTGCGCGCCCACAAAGGCATGACTCCGGAACAAGCGGCCAAAC